>Ga0315314_1000077_pt1 | contig 138629 bp, 127 predicted proteins | sample TDP9_MG_FD_203631 | JGI IMG/M metagenome (GOLD analysis project Ga0315314, IMG submission 203631) | Freshwater sediment microbial communities from Lake Towuti, South Sulawesi, Indonesia - TDP9 | ecosystem: Environmental > Aquatic > Freshwater > Lake > Sediment | place: Indonesia: South...
GTAAAGTCTGGTGGACCATTTACCTCATCGACTCGCCAGTAGTAAGTCTTGCCGAAGTCAAGGCGTTGGGGCGGAGTATAGATGTTGGCATCCTGGGTGATACCACCGATGCCGTCGTTTACGTCGGTGAAGTTTTCACTGAAGAAGACTTTATGCCCATTGACCGGCGGTGCAAACTCTCCTGGCGTCCAGCTAAGTGTCACATCTCTAATCACATCTGTTGCCTTATCAGCCGGACTGGGGGCGGATGCTACGCCAGGAGGAATACCTTTCATAATCTGCGGAATTTCATCTGCCGTGACAGCCTTTTTGTATACCCTGACATCATCCATGATCCCGTTCCAAAGGTACGAGGTAACAGTGAAGGGTTCACAACCAAGCTTCAAAGTTCCTGTCGATGGACCAAGCACTGCTGTTGTAATCAATTCCCTGTCTAGAACTCCATTAACATACGTCCTGATGTAATTACCTAGAGAATAGACACCGGTAACGTGATACCAAACACCCGTTTGCAGGGCTGTTCCACCAGCAACACTTCTGTTGAGGGTAGACGCGTTGGAAGAATTACGGATTTCAAATTCAACCCTGTTGTTAGAATAGACGGTCATCTTATAGCCACCAGTACTATTATTCTGATTACCGCCGACTTTCTGATCGATACCGTTTCGAGATAGTTTGATCCATGCCGAGATTGTGACATCACCTGTAATATTCAGACTTGGTTTATTTCCGCAGTCAACGTAATCATTTCCGTTAAATTCGAGAGCGCCGCCTATCATACCCGCCACCCACTGTGGGTCGCCTACGAACGTGCCATCGTTTCCATTGCCACTTGAGTCTCTGGCAATAGTGCCTGATGTCTCGTCTAACTTCCACCAGCCAACAAGACTGGGATCAGCACCTTTTGCTAAACTCGTTAGAATCAGGCCCAGCACCAAAACAAAAGAAACCACATAAATCAGTCTTCTACACATGGTATTCCTCCTTCAAAAAAGGTTAAAATAATAAATTTTGTGTTTTGCCTGGTAATTTGGTAATTGGTAACTTGTAATTGGTAATTACCAGTTACCATTTACCAATTACTATCATACTCTTGATTCTGCGGTGCAAAACTCACACTCCGACCTTGGGCCTTACACCATATCAGTCCTTTTTAGAAATTGCCGCCTCAAAGAATAGATACCCGCAGTCTTTAACAACTTTATTTGTACCAAAAAGGCACCTTTAGCTCAAGCAGAATCCTTGAATAGGGCGGATTTTTACGAATACTCTTCAACCAGATACGAGTATTTAACATAGAGCCTGCCTTCAGCGGTTCCTAACAGCTAAATGTAAAAATGTAGGTAGAGGTTCGCTTCTGGTGGGTCCAACCGCAGGTTTAGCCCAGTCTGCCCAATCTCACCATACATCCAAATTTGACATTTTTTAAATTTCTCAACACCCCCATTTTTACACTCAGTTTTTTGATTGCTTTGGTGATTTTAACTGAAGAAGAACTATTCTCCTTGCTTTATATAACCTTCCTGCAATAAAAGTTTTGATTTGCTTACAAGTTACGTATAATACAATCTTCAAGGGCTGATAAAATTATGAAACGCATTTTGACAAAACTAACCGATGCAGAGCTTCTCGACCACTACGCGGCAGGTGATGAAGCTGCATTTCGCGAAATCGTAAGTCGTTATAAGAACAGCCTTTATGCGTTCTTAAAGCAGTTTCTAAACCGGCAGGACTTAGTCGAAGACGTCTTTCAGGAGACTTTTTTGCAGCTATTTACCAGCCGAGAAAGCTTCGATCCGGCCCGGCCTTTACGGCCATGGCTATTCACCATAGCAGCCAATAAAGCCAAGGATGCCCTTCGCAAATCACAACGAACAACCGCTATACCCATAAGCACTATATCAGAGTCAGAAGAAATGTCGTTTGATGACGTCCTAAACACCCTTACTTCTGATACCACAGTGCCTTACGAGAAATTGGAAAGAGGCGAAACAGCTTCTCGCGTCGCAAAGATTATAGCGAATATGCCGGAAAATCTCCGGGAAATACTAATTTTAGCTTATTTTAACAAATTTTCTTACAAACAAATGGCTCAGATCTTAAGTATACCTATCGGAACGGTGAAGAGCAGACTACATACTGCTGTAGCCCGCTTTGCAAAAGACTTCAAAGCGTCAGTGGGGAGCAATAAAACTAAATGAGGTCGCTAAGCAACCAGCAAAAACAACTATTGTTTGATTACTGTATCGGTTTGACATCAAAAGAGGAGACCGCCGAAGCAGAAGCGTTGATAACCTGCGATGAAGAAACGGCTAAATTCCACTTAAAGCTCAAATCCGCTTTTGCACCGCTGGAAAGTCTGGAGCCTGAGCCTTGTCCGGATGCTCTGGCCGAGGCTACAATGTGGCGAGTTAATAATGCAGCTGGCTCAAGCCAACTTTATCTGCAGCAATTGCTTGCCGACGAACAAACCAGAGAAGTTCACGCTAAGAGCTGGTTCTGGCTGAACTTAGGCAAAATAGCAGCAACGGCTGCAGTGATTTTGATTGTCGCAGTTGCAACAAGTTGGTTTGTTCTTTTACAGTCTGTCCGTCAAAAATCCTGGCAGCAGCACTGCCAGTTGCAATTGTCACGGATTTTCGAGGGCTTTAGCCAATATAGCTCTGACCATGATGGCAAACTACCAGCGGTGGCAGCCGCAGCAGGTACACCGTGGTGGAAAGTGGGCTATCAGGGCGGAGAAAATCACTCTAACACCCGGCCTATGTGGCTCTTGACGAAACTTAACTACAGCAAGCCAGCCGCTTTTGTCTGTCCTGGCGCATGTGGTGGCAAAGCACTTCAATTAAGCACATTACAGGTCCAAAATTATAATGATTTTCCCAGCAGAGAACATGTGACCTATAGCTTCAGAATAAGCTGCCACACCGCCGAAAGTGGAAAGCTGATCTGCCGAAAAGTCCTGATGGCAGATTTGAGTCCGCTGTTTGAAAACTTACCTGACGATTATTCCAAGCCGTTAAAGCTGCACTTGAATAAGGATTTATTGACTCTTAACAGCATCAATCACAAACGGCGTGGTCAGAACGTTTTGTTCGGCGATGGTAGAGTCGAATTTGTAAAAACGCGCAATACCAGCCTTTCAGAAGACGATATATTTACACTGTGTGACACTGATATATATCAAGGCTGCGAAGTACCTTCCTGCACGACCGACTTTTTCCTTGCCCCCTGATTGTTCGCGAATCATATGCTACTGTGCGAAGCGGCGCTTCCACCCTCCGCAGTGCTACGGAGGACGGGTCCGGCCTTCGCAGCGCCGTGTCTTCTGTCGAAGACAGAAACGGGGACACCCGAAAAACGAGACTCGTGGAGCTGAGATTATAGTTGAAGCACCACTGAGCCGAGACCTTTTGTAGCCAAGTCTTTCAAAAATTGCCTATTTACGATTTCCGATTGTCGATTTTAAATGACACTATAGCAACAAAACAGAGTTTCTTAGAGGCAATAACAAGATGACTAAAGAGTATAGCTTGGTATATGGTTGCCGCTTTCAGTCAAATGGTGGCAAAATACCAAATTTTGCGCTGGAAACTGCTTCAATAACAGACAGAAGACTGCAATTTGTAAATTGTGACATTACATAACTCATTTTATTAAAAGGAGTTAAGTATTATTTACTCTGTAACGCTACTACAGTCTCTTTTAAATCGAAAATTGAAGATCGAAAATCGAAAATTTCCGGGGCTGCTGCCAAGAAGGCCGCCTTTGCGAATTTCCGGCGGCATAGGCGCAATCGGATCGTATGTAACGGTGCAATTTGTCTATTTCAACATTTTGAAAAATTTTTCCCTTAATAACTGTGAACACTTACAAATTTTATCTATTTTCGCCTAAACGGTAAGCCTTACTGGCTGCCGAAGGCAAATCACAATGCAGCCTTTTTATCCTGCGTAGCCTTGCGCGAAGCAAGGATGGTTCTTTCCATTCAAAACACAAATATCGAGATACGAAATCCAAAACAAACCTGTCCTGAGCAGAGCCGATGGACCTGCTAACGCAAAGGAGATTCTTCCCCTTCGTTTTACTCAGGGCTTCGGCTCGCTCGCTCAGACGCCGTCCCTTCGACAAGCTCAGGACAGGCTCTGAGCGTAGCGAAGGAATGACAGCAAAGCTGTCAGTTTTTAGCTTTAAACAAATCATACAGGCTACCAGTCAGTGCCCGCGAGGTCGATGTCACCGAGAGGAAATTGCTTAGCCCGTAAAGGATAGAACATAGCAATGTTCTTGGCTGGTATTAACGTTCTACCTTCTTTTTCATTAGCCATATAGACAGCAGCGTTGAGTTTGCTCCAGCCCATACGGCCGTAAAGTGTCTCAAGCCGCTCCAAGCAAAACAAAAGACCAGCATCGAAGCCGCGTCTGTTTGCCTCCTCCATCGTAGCGGACATCATCCTATTTGAAAGGCCTGTACCTCGATAGTCTGGCAAAATGCAAAAACTCTGTATCCCGGCAACACACACCTCTGACAGGTTGGGACCGACGATTACCTTGCGCTCTACCACCGCTGTATGTGCTACAATCGAGCCCTTATCGTCTCTGCCAACAACGCGATAGATAGGGACGCAGTGCCACCAGCTTTGACGCTGGTAATATTCGCGGTCGGCAGGGAAACATACAACTAAGATTTCACGAATGGCTCTATCCATTTGGGGTGAAATGTCTTCCTCGTTGATAACAGCAAATGATATGTCCTTAGATTCTACTGTCATTTTCATTTCCTGTGGCACGGCCAATGTTGAAACAGTCCACTATACGGAAGTCATTAAAAGTCCTATAGCATAAAGGACCGCCCCAACGAGGTATGAAAACCATAAACTATCAAATCCTACAGATGGCGTAATTATTTCATATATGAAACAAACTACGACTATGAGTAGGGCGAATGCTTTTAGGCTTATTCCTAACGCTTTTCTTTGGTTTACTTCTTCCATATAGTCCCGCCTATAGAACCAGCCAGAAGACCAAGGTTAACGATATTCCGATGACCAATGATACGATGCTCCAGAGACGCCAATCCATTAGCAGTTTTGGTTTTACTTTTTCCTCTGTTTCGATAGTTCCCCAGCAAAGACCCTTCAACTTTTCATTCGAGTATGGTTTGGTAAAATAGCTACCAGCGATGGTTATCAATGCGGTTAGGATTCCTCCTGCCCAACCGGCCCATACGAACGACCACCAATATGGTGTAAGAACTGGGCCTACAAACCTGTCGAGGACAAAGGCCGACGCCGAGCCTGCCAGCAGCCCGATAAAGGCCGGCAAGGCAGTTGCTCTTCTGTAGAATATTCCGATCGCTAGGCTGGCGAAAAGCGGAAATTGTATATACGAAAGCACAGACTGCCATGCTTTATACGCCGAACCAAAAAGCGGATAAACCTTAGTCGCAAACAGTGTCCCGCCAATCAAAAGCAAAATTACAAATATCCTCCCAACCCAGACATAATGCACATCTTGTTTATTGGTCACAAAGAACCTTTGATATATGTCTTTAGTTAGAACTGTTGACATAGACGCTAATAATGAATCACACGATGACATTCCTGCCGCATACAGTGCAGTAATTGCAGCACCAGCGGCACCAACTGGAAGTAATGACGTAACGACTTTTGGCATGGCATTATCCGGATTTTTCGCAATTATATCCGGGAATAATACGGCTACACAAAGTCCGACAAGCCCCCATATAAATGTCATCGGATATTTCATAATGCTGCCGACCACAAGTGCTGTTCTCGATTCGGCATTACTTCTGCAAGCGAATGTCCTTTGCAAGGTGTTTTGGTCGGTGCACCAGTATGGCAGACCCAGAGAAAGCGTGCCTATGAACATTGCCCCCCACCAGGTGTCTGCAGTGCCTTCGGCTCTGCTTAATACGACGTGAAACATTTGACGCGGTAATGCTGAATGCAAGCCACTCCATCCACCGACCTTCTGCAGAGAGAAGGCGATTAATCCTGTGGCACAGACCGTCATAACTATGAACTGGAAAACATCTGTGACCATTTCGATGGCTAAACCACCCAGGAAGCAATACATACCTGCTATGCCGGCAGTTATAAGTAAAGAGAACCACCAGGGCCATCCAATAATCAGCGATAATGGAATCGCCATTGTATAGATTACTACCCCCAAGGTGAGCGTTCTGGCTATAATGAATAATACTGCCCACAGTGCTCTCATGGAGCGATTGTATCTTTTTTCAATAAATTCAGGTATTGTATAGACTCCGGTTTTCCAGTAGTGACTGACAAAAAACCACGCCGATATAATGCACGGAATGGCGCAGGCAGGCAGCCAATCGTAATTCAGCCAGGCTAATCCGGTCGCTGCAACTATTCCCGTAACTCCAATGTATGTTTCGGTGCCTATGTCGGTCGCCTGCAGAGAACATGCGGCTATCCACCAGGGCATCTTTTTCCCGGCTAAAAAGAAATCCTTTTGTGATTTTATATGCCGGGTGAAATATGCACCCAAACCCAGGACGATGACAAAATATCCTATAATGATTACGATGTCGGGCCATGCAAGCATATAGTTACCTCAGAACTTACCAGGGGTCAGGTGTCAGGGGTCGGGGGGCGGCTGATCTCTGAGCCCTGAACCCTGATTCCTGATACAGGGACTAATTTTGGTTAAGGATTAAATACAATTTTCGTTTCCTCGCCTTTTATATTCCACCCTTCTATAACCAGCGCAGCTTCTTCTGTTCCTAAATCTTCGATACTGAACTCAACCTTTATACGCCGTTTCTCTGCAGGCAGGAGCGAGAAGTAGTTGTCTTGCCAATAAATAGGCAGGACAAGGTCGCTGCGGGAGTTTTTCTTTATCTTTGGGTTTATCGCAAATGCTAAAGTTGAGGATGGATTTTGCAGGTCAACATAGATACAACACGTATCGTTTTTCTTCTCCGCGCTATAGAAAATTTCCAAATCCACTTCAGGAAGCTTGTCGAGGTCAGTGAATTCAGCGGCAGGGTCAGGTTGTGGACAGAGCCAATAGAAATTTGAAGAAACCAGATTATCTGAACTATCTTTCAATTCAAGTTTCAGAAAATACGTTTGTTTTAGACCTTTTGGCCGCTCGATAGTAAATATCTTGTTGCTGCTATCCGGCGGGACACTAATCGTTACGGTTCTGGAATACCTTTTGGTCATATCCAAATCGTATAGGTCTGCAGTGGCTTTTAATTCTTTGAAACTCTGATAGTAATTATTAATAACGTAAATGGTAGCATTATCATAAGAATACTGAATATGTAACGGCTCACATGCTTTTTTTGTCCCATAATACGCCCCTGTCGGAGCCAGGTACCAGTCAACGACGTTCCAGGACAGCGTTGTTGGCCAGGGGGCGTTGAATTTCCAGGTAAGAAGGAAGGTACACTCATACTTATTTCTGCCAACGACCTCATGCAGGGCACGCATTGTCTCCATAGTCATTATCTGTGCTTTATACGAGAATTCATCGATATTCTTCGGTTCTCCGTAACGGCGATTCAGCAGCCTTGTAAATGAAGGAACAAGTCTGTTCTCTTCGTCTCCATCCAGCCAGGTTCCGGTACAGATAGTATGGAATCGCCACGCTGACCTGCTTGGTGGCCAGAGGTCGCTTTCGGGCAAGAACTTGTGGAAATTTTCTGCAAGAGCAACTTCGCCCCCAATGCCTCCTGAGTAGGTTGCGCCGGACGCGTAGGTTCTTTTCTGGATAGTCCAGTCGGTATTTGAATCCTGTCCATAATAGTAAGAGGGTGGTGAAAAATTCCAGGGTCCGCCGGTTCGTGAACCGCCCATCCGTGAGCGTGATTCCGCAGTTCCGCCTGAGCCTGCTTGATAGGTTATATGTGGAGCGAATTTTGCAATTAGTTTCCTGTAGCCTGTATCGATGTCACGCGATGGAGTCGTTTCATCGTGTCCAATAAAGTGAATAATGGATGGGTGATGCCTTATTTCCAGTAGGTGGTCTTTGAAACACTCTAATTGAAGTTTATGGTCCTGCGTATTTCTCGCAAATATCTCTGGCGCAATCATAATCCCGAACTTATCGCACATATCGTAGAATTCCGGCATCTCTTTTATTGAGTATCCCTCTACACGCATCAGGTTCCAGCTCATTTCTTTTGCGTATCGCAGCATCGACTCATACCGTTTACTGGAAAAGCGAAGCAGAAGGTCGCTTGTCATCCAGGTTCCGCCTCTGCCCAAGATATTTTTCCCGTTTAACTGGATGACCCGCCATCCATTTTTATTCAGGTGCGTTGTTATCTGGCGAATTCCAAAGTTGATGCTTGTGCTATCTGAAATTTCACCGTCTATTTCAAATTCGAGCTGCAGATTATAGAGGTTCTGCGGTCCCAAGGGATTTGGCCACCATAAACGTGCATTGCTGATGTTAAGCTCGCTGAACTTATCCGATGAAAATTCAACTTCTTTTGCTTCACTGGGCTTTATGGTTATAGTTTGGTGAACTACTATTTTTCGGCCCTGACCTTTTGAAGCTCGCCCGCCGGCGGCCAGGGTTCCACCCTGTGCAATATTATCTACATCTGATATGATGGCCCGTAAGATTCCTGTAATCTGCTTATCGGAGGTATTGTTTATTTGTCCGGATATTCTCAGGCGCGCTACATCGGCAGACGGCAGATCCAGATTAGCAACCACATTTGGATGTGTTATTGTCACAGGGCCTGTTACTCTGATATAAACATCCCGCCATATTCCCATGTTACCATCCGGCGGATAAGGGCAGTGGTCATCCCATGAGCTGGTACATTCCATATCGGTTTCTTTGTTGTTCTTTCCGTGAGATTGCGATGGTGCAGTTATCTGCACAGCAAGATAATTTGTACCAGGCGTTATATTCTCAGTAACGTCGAAAGCAAAACGTCTGAACATTCCGACAACCGAGCTACTGTCAGCAATCTTTTTTCCATTTAACCAGATATTTGCCTTGTAATTAATGCCGTCAAAATGTAGCCAGATTTTTCTTCCTATATATTCTTGGGACAGGCTGAATTCGGTACGATACCAGTATGGAATCCTAAAAGGACTATTATCAGGCATAGAGAACCATATTCCATCCTGATACCCAGGTATTTTTCGTAGGTTCTCGCCAAAATATGGGTCAGGAAATACGCCGTTTTCACACAATACTGCTAAAACTGTCGATGGCACAGACGCAATATACCATCCTTGCGGTTCAAATTTACCGGTAGATATGATATTGCCATTTTCTTTGACCTTATCAGATGATTGTATTGCCCATCCTTTTGTTAAAAGCATCTTACGCAAGATGGCCTTATCTTTTTCATTTTGTGCAGCACCCCGCCCAGCGCTGGGCTGGGCAACGGTCAGGCCTATAATTAATAATGCGAGTGTTTTTTTTGCAGTCATAGTAGCTCTCTTGCATTTTTTGGGATTTTTGCTATTGCAGTTATGATATCATCCATGTCCGCCTTAGACGATAGCAATACCTGATGTGGGATAACTACCGTTTCAGCACAAATCTTCTCGGTTACGGGGAATCTTTGATCTTTTATGGAGACTTGCTTTCCATAGTATGGGCAGGTGAATGGGCATCCTTTGGGCCCTTGCTCGATTTGCTGAAATACCGGATTCTTTGACAAAGGCCACGGGTAGCCGATGTGACAAGGGATACCTTCAGCGTTTAACGCCTGAACGAATTTATCTCTGGGAACACCACTAAATTTCTCCTTATCATATTGCAAAAGGTATAAGTAATAACCATTCATATCGGTATTCCCATCGCCAGGCACTGGGCGGATGCCATCAATATCTCTGAATCTTTTAGCCAGGTAACGAGCATTCTGGTTTTTTCTTTTCAATTGGTCGTCAAGTCTTTCCAGTTGTGCCAAAAGCACGGCTGATTGCAGCTCGGTGATGCGATAATTTGTGGGTCGAACGTAATGGATATACCAGGACTCTCCTTCATGGCGTCCACAACTGCGGTATTGGATACATTTCTCAGCAAGGTCACCATCGTTGGTTATAATAATACCTCCTTCACCAGCGGTCATAGTTTTGCTTTCCTGAAAGCTGAAAGTAGCAGCATCGCAAATAGAACCTAACTTTTTACCTTTATAAATCGCTCCGTGCGAATGAGCAGCATCTGCGATAACGATGAGCTTATGCCGGCGGGCGATTTCTATGATTCTATCCATATCGCAAACAAATCCGCCATAATGTACAGGAATTATCGCCTTTGTTTTATTGCTGATTGCCTTTTCTATTTCGTCTGGATCGATACACTGTGTGTCATAAATTGTGTCAACCAGGATAGGAATTGCATTGACCGCAAGTACGGCACCTACTGTTGCAATGAAGGTTAGTGCCGGTGCGATTACCTCATCTGAAACACCAATCCCGGCTGCACGCAGCGCAATCTCAAGGGCGACGCTGCCATTGGCGCATGCTATACCATAGCTTGCATCATGATATTGGGCGAATTTTTTTTCAAATTCTGCCGTTTTTGTGCCTGGGTCTGCTCCTCGCATCCCCGCAAACCAGACTCGGCTGGTAATGACTTGTTCAAGCAACTTGCGTTCCCGCTGGTCATAACAAGGCCAGGGAAAAAACTCTCTGCTACGAACCTTATTTCCGCCATTGATTGCAAGTTCAGCCATTTGTTTCTCGTTTCCCGAAGTTCAGTTCATAGCTGATAGTTCATAGACTATGAACAATGAACTATGAACTACGAACTCATTTATCATTCTTTGCGTTTCGGCATTTCTTCGGTCAGGGGTATCTCGCCGCGGAGCATTCTGCCGCCTTGACCGACCAGCCAGAGATAATGGTCGCTGGGCAGACCTTCGTAGGTAAGAAATTTCGAGGCGCCTACCGGCGGATTGTTGGTGCACTTGAATATGGCCGTTCCTTCGTCAACCTCATCAAACATCGCCTGATAAACAAAAGTTGCCCCGACTTTCTTTGCTTGGACGTACTGCTTCCACAGGAATTTTCCGCCGAGCCGAGGTATCATATCAAAAGTTTTAGGGTCTTTCCTGAGATTGCTCCAGCTAAAACCCGGAAACACCACAGGCAGATACTCTTTATTGTATTTTTTGCACCATTCGATATCAGGCACCCATATTCGATTGTAAACAAACTCATTAATGTCACTGATATTCCTGATTCTTCCTACCATCCATGGGCTTACAATATCAGCGTTGCGGACGATGTCATGCAGGTTTGGATCAGTAACAGAGTCATTCTTGAGTGTCCGCCAATAGGTCGGTAGCCCTAACATTACGGTACAGCCGCCGTAATCCTTATCATTCTTTAGGAAATCGACAAGCTTTGCGCACTCCTGGAGGGTATAACTGCGTCCTGCAAAGCCGATCCCCCATACAGCTACAACCGGCTTTCCGTTGTGATGAAGGTATGCCTGGTCATTAGCATCTTTGGTAAGGTGCATCTTGTCAACGAGCATTTTCCAGTCTTCGATGGCGAGATGGGTCTGATTTTTCTGCAAACCTGAAAGGTCGTACATAACCGCATAGACTCTGCCGTGCCGGTTAGCGGCCGCTCGGCAGTTCGCAAGGACGGTGTTAGTGTGAAAAAGCTGTTTTTCGCCGATTGTTTCAGTGACAAAACGCTGGAGGAATGCACCGTCAATTCCATAATCCGCCATCCACTTAAAATGGCGGTCAACTGTTTTGGGATGCATTGAGCTGAAGACATAGGCAGGGCTGCCGTCGGCATGTTTAAACGGTGTGGGATAGCATTCGTCTTGGCTGTATTCTGTCATATCCGGCCAGAGGTCTATGGTGCAGTTGCCGGGCTCGAAAACATCTCTGCCCCAATGGAACCAGCCTCTTGCAGAGCCGTCGCCCGGACAGGTAAACCAGCCCTGATAGCCGCACAGCACCTTACCAGTCATCGTGCTCTTATCGACGCCCCCTGCTTTCGCAGGGGCGAGCCTGTCCCCGCGGAGGCGGGGACCGCTGTACGGCTTGGAAGTCATTTCGATTACCTGCCCACGGGTAAGATTGAGAGGCTCCTGCTGTGGTATTTGGTCAGAACCTTCTCCATTACATAAAACAGGAAGCAAAATTAAAATGTAAAATGCAAAATTTAGGAAACATTGCCCCATTCCACAATTTTGATTTTTGATTTTTGATTTTTGATTTTGTAAAGATTCTTGATGTTTGATTTTTGATTTTCTTGTCGATTTTTTCATTCTCATTTTTGATTTTCCCAGTCCCGTAAGGGACACTGCGTGGGCGGCAGCTGGCGATACCAGAAGAAATAAAGTGCGACCATACATACCGCAAAGACACCGAACGTGGCCCAGAAAGCATTGTATTGCTTGACCATCAATTGCATCGGCATAAGAAGTATCGTGAACATCCACCCGAACGTAAACGGCACGGAAATAATATCGTTGAAGTGTTCTTTTTTCGTGCGGGAAAGCACATCAGGCGGCAGTAAGTGCTTGAACCTGCCCCAAAGACCGAACGGACGAATTTTTTTATAGTAGTTTTCAAGGATGTTCTGCGAGGTCGGCTTGGTCAAATAGGTGCCGATTACAGAGCCGATAATCCCGATACAGAGAATATATACAAGCTGCTGCCATTCAATCATTTTCGGCGCTAGCACCCTCTGAATAATTGCGGCAACCAATCCTGTCATCGTTCCGATTGCATAACCGCCGCCGTTGAATCGCCACCAGTGGAGTCTCAGAACCGCCGGTACTATCATACCTGCTGAAAGTCCCATCATCAGCCAGCCCCATATATCGTTGATACTTTCGGTCAGATATGCCATAGCCATGCCGACAACGACCTGAAAGACGCTGAAGAAATAGCTGGCGTAGATGAGCTCCTTGTTTGAAGCCTTTGGCCGCAGGTAGGTCTGATAGAGGTCGCGGGTCAAAAAACCTGTAGTCATATTGATAATGGCGTTGAAGGTTGACATCGCCGCTGCAAGCAGAGCAACGATAATCAGGCCGCGAAGTCCGATGGGAACGTAAAACAGCAGAACGGCTGGCAGAATACGCTCCGGATTAACCGTCCCTTCAAAGCTGACCATACTGAGCTTGGATGCCCAAACATTTCCCAGAAGATTTTGGAGGCCGGCTATAAGCTCAGCCGGATAAGAAGAGGGATGATTGAGTATCTTTGCGGTAAGCTCAGCCCAGCCGCTTTTGGTAATTGCCGGATAATAAGTTTTGATAAGGGCAGCCGCCTGTGCCAGCACCGTCTGGTCGCCGAACAGGTCTTTGACGAGGAACAGGCCCAGGATTGCAAAGCCCAGCATCAGCGGCCATCTGAGCATCATAAGCCAGCCGCACATAAAGCTAAGCAATCCGCATTCACGGTCGCTGCGCGCACCGAAGTACTTCGGGTCGGCACCCGTGCCCATGCCCTGAATAATTGTTTTGAGCAGATAAAAACCGCCAACCAGCCAGAGGAGACTATAGTTCTCATAGCCAGCGGGCATTGACGTTTTCCATTTTGGAATCGTTGTAACCCATTGCTGATTTCCGGTTACGGCAGAGGCAACTGCCGCGATATCTGCGCCGGATGTCTTTATTGCCGTCATAACAATTATGAATACTACGGCCACCCATATACATATTGATTGAAAGATGTCCGTAACAATCACGCCGTAAAAACCCGATTCAAGGGTATAAATTGTGGTTACCACCATCATTATTATCGTGCAGGTAAGAGGCGTAAAGGGCAGGAACATCGAAAGGAAAAGGCCGGCTCCTACGAAAGCATAAGCCAGCAGGCCCAGCGAGAAGACCACCATTGCAAATACCGATGCCAGCCTTGCAAAGTTGCCCCAGAATCCCGCGCCGAATCTGAACGCTATCCATTCTGCGCCGGTCATTACGCCGGAGCGTCTGTGCCATTTGCCTGTCCACAACATAAGGAACACAAGCACCAGACATGCCCCGCCTCGGATTTCGACATAAAGCCCTCGCGGCCCGAGAAGATACAGGAACGAGACGATAACCATTGTTCCGGTCATATCGAGCCACGCAGCCATGCTTGAAATACCCAGAGCCCACCACGGCATCTTTCTACCGGCAAGAAAATAGTCGTCAAGACTGGCCGAGGCACGCTTTTTAAGATATCGGCCGATGACCAGCAAGATTAGCATGTACGCCGTAATAACACCGTAGTCAACGAGGTTTAAATACTTCATAATGGGACCTCCATACTGGTTAGATATTTTTTGTCCGTTCTGTGCAGCAAAATGACATCAAAACACTCGCTTATGGTAGGAATTCGATCGTCAGGATCTTCTTATTTCCTATTTTGAAATTGACCCAGCCGTCCGCATCAATTGATAGTTCTTGCTCCGGAACTTCTTCCAGCGTTACAATGCGAACACGGCTCCAGTTTTTACATTTGTCGGCAGGAAGACTAAACTCTTTTTTAATACGCTCCACCGGAGAAAGCTGAATGGCTGGGCAGGTTTTGCCATGATTAAGCCTTATTGCACCAGCGATGGTCTTTTCAAGCGGATTATGCAATCTGACAATCCAGCCCGACCCGCTTTCACTGCGTTTTACGGCACTGACCGGTAGTATATCTGGTTTAATTTCAAGAAAGGATTTGGATAAAGGTTCGGTGCCTATCTTTGTAGGGGCAACCTGAGCGGCTACAAAAGCAAGATTGAAACGCTCAGCCGCCTGCCAGATTTTTGCCTTTTCCCAGTCGCCGGCGTGTGGCATTACAGCGTAGCGAAATGTTTGTTTGCCAAGACATTGAGAGCCTTTATCGCTCTGACTGTAATCGAGCATCTCCTGTGTTACGCAAATCCGTAGCGGAAAGCTCCGCAGCAGAGACAAGCTGATTGTGCGAGCGGGGTCATCCTTTGCTTGGTATGCTTTAAGCCCTTCATTGAATAGCGCCAAACCGATCTGGCCATCGCTGATATCGACAAATGAATTCATGGGCTGCTCGGTCTGCGGTTTTTCTTCATAAAGTGAAGGGTCGGGCGGAAAAATCGACCGCTCAAGCACGTCAAACTGTCCCTGCACCATCACCTTATCGCTTTTTATATTCGTCGGGAAAGCTACCTGCAGGTAATGGTCCTCAACATTGTTTTCAAAGAAAGTTACGATTTCAACCCACGGCTGGCCACGTCGTAGCGTAACTGTATTGACGATTGTAATGGGCATAAGACGTTCGCTTCTGGCCTTTTCATCTTTGGTACGCCCTTGCGGCAAGGCCCAGTCAATCGAAACGGCGAAGGCGGTCTCAAGCTCGCCGTCACGTATCAGAACGACTCTCGCCTTTTCGCTCAATGTCGTATATATGGATTCATGCGTAACAGTATGATGCTCCCACGGATTGCCTATCTCACTTGAATCACAGAAATAGCCAAGCTCTTCAAACACCGCCCCTGTTGTCTTGTCGGTAACAGTCAGCGTGCCGTTGTCGTTTATTCTTACGGTGATGAACGCATTGGCCATCGTCTGCGGGCCCGCCAGCATCGATTTGGGCTTCTGTCTTCTGTTTTCTGTCTTCTGTCTTCTGGTTTTCCCCGTCGGCCTGACGAAGAACGTGCGATATCCCATCGCCGGTATGTCATTAAACTGTGCCCGTATGTTATATCGCACCATCGGGAACATATTCGCTGTGTCATTGGGTGACTGTATAATAGGGTAGCTCTGCGCGACTTTTTCACAGATTTGTATGCGCACCTGCTTGTTTGGGACCCCGCCTTGCGGGAACCCTCCTTCATCTATTACCTCAAAGCCGTCGCACTTCCATTCCTGCGGAATATCTAAAACCGCTGGCAATACCTCGCTTCGCTCAAATGCAGCAGGATTGAAAAGCACCAGCGCCATATCCTGCGCTCTGTATTTGGATAAATCTATCGAACCGACGATATCGAGCATTGCTCGTTCGGTGACGCACGAACTTATTTCGCGGCACTGCCTCGATCTATAGATCATATCCTGGCCTATGATATCACGGCTGCAGCCACCGATGGAATCGTGGCCGTGATTTTGCAGCAGCCAGTTGTAGGCGGTATCGATAAAGCCCTGCGGATAAGGTGCGCCCAGGAAACTCGCAAAAACTGCCAAAGGCTCGGCATAGTTAATCAGTGCACGCTCCGTGACGAAATTATCCTGCTTAAGGTCCATCCGTGCCGAGATTATCCACCCGTAAAGAACGCTCGTGCTGCCTTTGGTAAAGTAATGCCGCATTTCACCCTTTACGACCGGCAGGTCGGGGCTAATGCTTTCGCAAACCCCCTTCTGGAAATCCTCAAAACTGCTGTGAAACACGTCGGCTTTGTCCTTGAGTGCCTTGTCACAATCGGCAATCATCTGCACTTCGCGTATATCAGGACACGACGAATCATGTCCGCACGACCAGAAGCGGTGCACCGTTGTCCAGTCACCGTCCTGCTCATCGTAGGCCTGATGTGCCCGTTGCTCGACGTTTTTCCTGAAGTAGTCGAATCGGGGATGTGCATACTGCATGTCAAGCCCGAAGTGTCCCTCGTCAATCAATTTAAAAGGCCCGTGGCCGTCTTTCCAGGACATCACGCGATTGTTGACATCCTGCTGGTTCCAGTAAGCCGGTCGCTGAACGACGTACCAGATATTGTAACGAGGACGCATTGCCAGCCTCGATGCAACCAGCCTTGAGCCGTCCGGCCCCTCCCATATATATTCTGACCGCGGCGCAACAATCGTGTTGACTCCGCGGTAAAAGGCTATGAATTTAATGCCGAAGCCGTTATATATCTGCGGCATCTGTGAAATCTGACCCCATGAAAAAGGTGAATAGCCGGTCTTGCTCACACGACCAAAATGCCGTGCTATTTTGTGGCCAAGCAGCAGGTTGCGAATCAACGATTCACCTCCAACGCAGAACTCATCCGGCAGACAAAACCATGGCCCTATAAAAAGGCGTTTCTGGCGGACATACTTTTTAATAAGAGCCTCACGGTCAGGCCGAATTTCAAGATAGTCCAAAAGCGGAATTGTCTGCGAATCGAGGTGGAAGGATTTGTAATTAGGCTCCTTTTCAAAGATATCCAGCAGCATATCCATCATATAAACCAACATGTGGCGGGTACGCTGCATTGAAAATCGCCATTCTCTATCCCAGTGGGTATTGGATATAAAATGGCAGCGGGCACGAGGCCCGCCTTTGGCGGGAATTTCGAATTTATCGAACTTCTGTCTTCTGGTTTTCATTCTATGACTTTTAACACATCATCAAAAGTTTCGCAGTAATAGCTGCAAAGTCCCTTTGTGCCGCTTTCAATAATATTGCCACCGGCCAAGCCAATTACCGCGAATCCTGCTAATCGAATCGAACAAACTCCTGCGCCGCTATCCTCAATTCCGATTACGTGGTTTCTCTGCTCTGCAGGTATGCCAAGCCCCACGCGGCAGACCTCCGCATACAGCCATGGATGCGGCTTTGGTGATAACTCGCCTAACGTTCCAACCTCACCTTTCCGTAGCGGAAAACCGGCTGTTATTATTGCGTCATAAAAATCTTTCGGGTCGCCCATGGAAAGCTGCCGAAAGGCTGAAAGTATCTCAGGCCACGCCTTTTCATATAAACCCGATGTAACAAGCCCAATTTTAATACCCCTTGCCTTCAGTGCCAGTAAAAAATCCTTAAGCCCGGGTGAGGGGGTAAAAGCATCGGCCCTGCCGTGCCCTTCCATAATCTCTCCGATCTGAAAATGCGTGTGCTGGAAATAGTATTTGCGAGCATCTTCCACCTTTTTATCGGGGCAGTATTTGCGTACACAATATTCCAGGTGCTCGGAAACACTATGCCCGCAGACATAAGGCAGGTCAGCTTGTTGGAGTTCAAATTTCGGATTGCCTATCAGACTGGCGATACTAAGCTGTATAATCCAAATCCAGAATGATTCGCTGCGAACGCTTGTGCCGTCCAAATCCATTAATACAGCCCGAATGGGCTTTTTAATTTTTAACGGCCAAAGGGGATAATATACCGGATAACCCATAGCTGAGCTGACGTATGCCAGCACATGATCTTTGAAAAAGATAAATTCAACCTTACGATCGCCGGTAGCTAAAATGGATATAACTCCGTCCCTGCCTGCAGCAAAACGTCCATCGGTGCATCGCTCAAGTGAAATAAAATCGGACTGTCTCGCTGACGGTCCCAGAAAACGTACATCCATCAAATTATTCCTTTAAGACTACCATAGCTTTTAATACTGCCCCGCCCAGTGCTGGGCGGGGTCCATTTATAACCCATAACGGCTTATAGCATACAGAACGGACCCGAGTCTCGTCAACCGGTTTCGAGGCTCGTTACGAGACTCGTCAACGTCCAACGTATAATACTCCCGGAAATTCAGACCACTGGATAAGGTGATAAGCTGTGGCATAATTGGTCGAAGAAAAGAGTCTATTTATGGCACAGCGACGGCAATTCCCGGATGCTCTCAAGGTCAAGGCGGTCCTTGAAGCGGGCTGATTTGGCTCCATTGAAGGCAGCTTAGCTTGACTCAGAGCAGGCTCCGAATGTAGTCGAGGAGTATGAACCCTAAGTCTATCAACTAATTTGCGATTGACCCGGCAATTTTCGATGGTTCGGCTTCGCTCACCACAAGTTTTCGATCTTCAATTTTCGATTTAAAATCGACAATCGGAAATCGTAAATCGGCAATTTTTGAAAGACTAAGCCGTAGCTGGATAAGAACAACTATTAATGGCTGTACCGAATTCTTATACAGACTGATGGATATTCAACCATCGGGTGAATCTATGTCGTGGAATGGGATTACTCATCCAAGATGTGTCTGGTTCAGGCAAAAGGATTGCATCGCGGACAGTTAACCAACCTCGCAGTAGATCCCTGGAGCTTAGAGTGTTCTTTCGAGTTATCCATGCGAAGCGTCTCTGTTCTTCACATTTGTTTGCAACTTGGAGCACGATACTAACGTCCTGTTTAACATAGTTTAGCACATCTTGATAACGACCTTGTGCCCAAAGTTTTGGAGCCAAAAATCCAGACATTCCTGGTGATTTCCCAGGAATTCCAAGACCTTGAGCTGCCTTATCAAGAGCCACAGGATAACCAAGCTCGCAAAACACATGAAACATCATGTCTACGTGGTTCAACGCCAATTTTCTACATTCATTATATGAACCGGATTCTTCCGCAAGTATGTCTAAATCGAATCCAAGGCCGTTCCAGGTCAACAAGGTATAACCGTCGGCTATAAGTTTAACCAATTCTCGCACAATATTTCCTGCCTCACTCTGCGACATTCGTTGTGCAGGCGTTCCATTAGATTTCTTTCCATACCAAACGATTGGTTCCTTAGCATTACATGGAAATGCGGCAGCACAAGAAATTCCCAATGGACGATAGGGTTTCCAATTAAAATCTTCACCTTCTTCGACTGGAATGTCTTTTGATGTTTCGATATCGAATGCCAAATATTTCCTTGTCATACTAAAGATTCCTATCAAACATAACTATATAAGATTTCCTACTGTTTTTACAGAAAGTCGAGAGAGTTAAACTATATAAAGTATAGCATATTTCAATATTCATCCCAAAAATGATTCTATTTGTACGGGCCGATAATATCAATGAACCGGAATTGTTAATGAACTGGGCACGATCAGTAATATTGTTAAAAAACAAGCGTTTTGTTTGCCACGATTTTCGTTTATAATCCGGCTGGTGGTTTCGTCTTGCGTATTGCGTATTCCTTTTCGCACAACGCGCCACGCACAACGAATCTCCCGCAAGGAATGGGAACAACTTGACTAACCAGCACTTCAGCGGACTTCCACGCATCACTTTCCCGCCGGGCCCAATTTGTGGCCGGGGGCGATTGTGTACAAACGTTTTCTGCGTTTTGTATTGACGTGCGAGGCGACAACTCTTCCCACAAAAATAATGTGGTCGCCAGCGGCTTTCTGCCATTCCAGTTTGCACTCAAAATTGGCCACGGCATCGGCAAGCAGCACCGAGTCAATCACTTTAGCCGGTTCTATTTTGCAGTCAAATTCAGCGAATTTATCGGTGTCCCGCCCGGATTTTGAGCCAAAAAATAATGCAGCATCGGCCATCTGCGAAGATGGAAATGCGATAGTAAAACACTTTGAATGCCTTATGGTCTTAACTGAATAATGCCCCTTTGCCACGGCTATTGCCATCATTGGCGGCTCGCCCGATACTATCATTGTCCAGCCTAAAGTAATCGGATTAGCTTTGCCGTTTTTGTCTTTAGCAATTGCTATCACTACCTGTTCGGGGTATTTGGTCTTAATAGCTTGCTCATATTTAACCTGTTTTTGCATTGCTTATCTCCGTAATTGGTTTTATATTCGCTGTGGAAACTTGCTAATGAAATTATAGACCGACCCTTTAATTTTACAAGGAGAAAGAAGTGGAAACAATTGGCTTTCTCGGCGGCGGAAATATGGCGGAAGCGCTGATAAAGGGTATAATTGCCGCCAGGCTTTACAAACCGGAAAATATCTTTGTTAGCGATATTCGGCCAGAACGGCTTAACTTTCTGGCCAAAGAATATAACGCGCAGCCTGTAGATAAAAACACAGACCTATCTGCGAAGGTTGACATCCTGGTATTAAGTGTCAAGCCTCAAAATATGACCGTGGCCTTGGAAAGCATAAAGGACACTATCAGGCAAGAAACGCTTGTCATATCCATCGCAGCAGGAATAAAAACTACCAATATCGCAGCAGTGCTGGGTAACATAGCAATCGTTCGTGTTATGCCTAATACGCCAGCTTTGATTGGCGAAGGGGCTAGTGCGCTATTCGCTAACGACAAAGCCAAGCCGATGCTTCAAAAAGCTAAATCGCTCTTTTCAGCGGTCGGCAAAGCAGTTATTGTGGATGATGAAGATTTAATCGATGCTGTTACTGCGGTAAGCGGCAGCGGGCCTGCCTATTACTTTCTTTTGATGGAGGAGATGATAAAAGTAGCTTGCCAGCTCGGCCTTTCAGAAGATGTAGCTAAAGACTTAGTTCTGCAGACCGCCAAAGGAGCAGCTCTGCTTGCTGCTAGCGCCGATAAAAAAGGTGAGTCTCCCGCTGACTTACGTAAAAAAGTTACCTCGCCCGGCGGGACAACCGAAGCGGCTGTTGCGGTTTTCGCACAAGGCAAATTTGGAGCACTAATAACCTCCGCCATCAAAAAGGCGCACAACAGAAGCAAGCAGCTCTCAAAGTAACAAAGCCATTGCTTAGAGTTGCTACTAATTAAGTTATTTATTCGATGATTATGGCCTCGACAGGACACTCGTCAGCGGCCTGCTGAACCACATCCTCGTACTCGGAAGGAACCTCATCGACCTTCACGAAGGCCATATCGTCGCCCATTTCAAAGACTTCCGGACAGGTATCGCAACAAAGCCCGCAAGCAGTGCAGGTATCCTCAATTCTTACTATCATAATAAATCCCCTTTAACCCGTGAGATATGTAATTATCTCACCTTTTGAACCCGTAAGATATGTAATTATCTCACGGGTTTAATTGACAATTGATTATTAAATCGGCAGATTATTTACCTGTAGTATTCGATAGTCAAGCCAAATTGTTCATTTTTTGCCAAGTTTACAGTCAAATTTTTGAGGCTTAAAACATGAGGCTGCCCGAATATAGTTTATTTTTTGCTTCTTGAGCAACCCTTTTCCCAGAGGAAAATGTTTTTGTGGAAAATTACCACTGGCTTTGTTATATTACCAATGTATTGTTGCATAACAAATAATCAATAGTAAATATCGAAGATCCGCCTGTGGCGGAATCAATAATCAATTGTTATGGCCGGGTCCCATGCAGGCTGGGCCCGTGAACCTGGTCAGGCGGGGAACCGAGCAGCCATAAGCGGAATGCTCGGCTGTGCTGTGGGTAAACCCGGCCACCTTTTCAATTTAATATTTATTATTTACGATTTACTATTGGAAGTGGTGGTAGATGGATCGTGAAGAGCTAAAAAAGCGGACAAAGCAGTTTGCTCATGGATGTGTGAAGTTGGCCCTGGCGATGCCGAAGAGTGAACCGGGCAATCATATTAGGGAACCCCACGTGAAACGTGGGGCTAAATATTTAGCCTGCGGTTTTACCGCAGGTTTTTGGCTTGGAAAAAGACAAGTTGAACCTTTGCTAAATGAGGCAAAAGAATTAACATCCATCTTTGTTTCTTCAAGAAGAACAATAAAAAATAGTAAATAGAAAATAGTAAATCATAAATTGCAAATGTATACTGTTCTTGCCAGAAAGTACCGCTCGCAGACGTTCGATGAGGTCATCGGCCAAGACCCTATCGCCAAGACCCTCAAAAACGCTATAAAGACCGGCAGGGTCGCACACGCCTATTTATTTGCCGGCAGTCGTGGCGTCGGCAAAACCACGATGGCACGAGTGCTGGCAAAGTCGCTCAACTGCCTTGCCACCGAGGCCCCTACTATCGAGCCGTGTTGTAAATGTGATAGTTGTGTCGCCATAAGTATCGGTGAAGATATAGATGTCATCGAGATCGACGGCGCAACAAATAACGGTGTTGAGCAGGTTCGCCAGCTTCGGGAAAACGCGATCTATCGGCCCGCACGCTGCCGGTTCAAAATCTATATTATCGACGAGGTCCACATGCTCACTGTGCCTGCGTTTAACGCACTTCTAAAGATACTGGAAGAACCGCCAAGTCACGTGAAATTTATCTTCGCCACTACTGAGCCGAATAAGGTCATTCCGACAATTCAATCCAGATGTCAGAGGTTCGATTTTAGCAACATAAGTCCTAAGCTCATCGCCCAGCAGCTTAAGTCCATACTAAAACAGGAAAAAATAAAGTACGATGAGGACTTAATTTTGCCGTTGGCCAAGATGGCAACCGGCTCGATGAGAGATGGCCTGAGCCTGCTGGACAGGTTAATAAGCATCGGCGTAGAACCCTTAACAGGCCAGCTGCTGGAGGAGTTTCTGGGCCAGCCCAATAGCGAAAAAATCTACAATCTTATTGGCCAAATCGGCGATAGCAACGCCGCCGGAACACTTGCTGCAATAGAGGATTTAATCGGCACCGGCCTAAGCGAGGTCCAGATCGCCGATGCGCTTATCGACTATATGCGGGATTTGATGGTGGTAAAATCCCTCGACTACGCTCGGGACAGGTCCACAGGTGCAGAAAGCGACATTCTAATCTTGACGGCTGAACAGAAAAAACGTGTTGCCGAGTTAGCGGAAAAATTTGACGCCGCTGCGCTTATTTACAACATAACCGCACTGGAAAAGTTGCGCTGGGCACTCAAAAATAGCGACACGCCCCGCGCACTTTTAGAGGCATCGCTACTACGATTTGCCTTGAGTGAGCATTTCCTAAACGTTGATGCGCTTCTTTCGCAGCTACAAACCGGCTCAAGCACTGCCATAAAAAAAAAGATAGTGATAGAAGACGCAAAGCCTAAAGCACCAGAAAGCACATTTATTCCAAGCAAGCCACGAGAGACGAAGGATGAGGGACGAGGGACGAAGGACGAGAATCAAGCAAAGCCTGCCCCGAGCGGAGTCGAGGGGAGAATCGAGAAACCAGCCAAGATCACCGGTCACAGAAAAAACGAGATAATTAATGACCCAGCGGTTAAAAAAGTTCTCATTGGCCTGGATGCAACCATAACCGGCATCGAGGAAATTGATAACTGAGTAATTAGTTGATTAGTGAATTAGAGAATTAGTAAATTAGAGAATCAGTAAATTAGTTACCAATTCACTAATTAACCAATTAACTAATTCACTTATGCGCTTGCTCAATTTTAGTACCGCGAGACGTTTATTTCGTGCATAGAGCCGGTCGTAAGAAAAACTATTCGCTCACAAATATTCGTTACGCGGTCGGCGATGCGCTCGAGATTATGAGCGGCCCAGATAAGATAAGTTGCGCGGGTAATGACTCGCGGATTTTCTATCATATAAGACAAAAGCACTCGGTAAACCTGTTCATTGAGCAAATCGACCTGGTCATCTTCGCTGCAGATTGCCTCAGCAGCTTTGGCATCACGTTTTAGAAAGGCATCAATGCTCCTTTTAAGCATGCCAATGCCTATTTCTGCCATTCGAGGTATGTCCACCAGGGCTTTGACCGGAGGTTCATCGCCGTGCATAACGACGATCTTGCCAATACCCTCTGCGTAATCGCCCATACGTTCCAGCTCGGTAGCAATGTTCAGGACTGCTATAATTTCGCGCAAATCACTGGCAACCGGCTGCTGCGTGGCAATCAAATGAATGCACTTTTCTTCGATGTCCCATCGTTTTTTGTTAATAAGCACATCATCGTCAACAATTCGCTTGGCTTCGTCGACGTTGCGGGTCGCCAGGGCTTCTATCGAGCGATTAATAGCAACCACTACCATCTGGCTCATATCTGTGATATCTTTTTCAAGTTGCTTTATATGTTCAGCAAAACTTTCCCTAAGCATACTATTCTCCCAAGTATTAGCCAAACCGGCCACTTATATAATTTTCGGTAAGTTTTTCTTTTGGATTTGAAAAAATCTGCTCCGTTTCTGCAAATTCGATAAGCTTACCCAAATACATAAAGCCTGTGTAATCTGAGACTCTGGCGGCCTGCTGCATGTTATGGGTCACAATAACCAGCGTATACTCCTTCTTTAACATTCGCAGAAGCTGCTCGATTTTCAGTGTTGAAATTGGGTCCAGCGCCGAGCAAGGCTCATCAAGCAGGATTATATCAGGTTTGAGAATTAGTACCCTGGCGATGCAGAGCCTTTGCTGCTGTTCGAGCGAAAGGGAGCGGGCATTTTTTCGCAGCTTATCTTTAAGGTCACCCCAGAGACCAACGTGTTCAAGGCCGCCTTGAATAAGCTGCATAATTTCATCTTTGCCGTTAAGCATGCGATGTATCCGCAGGCCGAACTTAAGATTGTTGTAAATAGACAAATCAAAAACATTAGGTCTTTGAAAAACCATCCCAACTTTTTTGCGCAAGACAATCAGGTCTGTACTCTGATCAAGAATGTTACTGCCATCAATGATTACCTTACCCTGAACTTGTGCATTTTCGACCAGGTCATTCATCCTGTTGAAGCATCGCAACAGCGTGGATTTTCCGCAGCCGGATGGCCCGATGATAGCAGTAATATTTTGGCCCGGAATCTTTACATTGATGTTGCTCAGAGCGAGAAAATCCCCGTAGTATAGATTCAGATCTATCGTTTCAATTTTCGGTGCGAATTCCATTTTAGCCGAATCTTCCAGTTATATAATCGTCTGTGCGTTTGTCCTGTGGGTCGGTAAAAAGCGTAGCGGTTTTGCCAATTTCAATCAGTTCCCCCATCAGGAGAAAAACGCATCGTTCAGTTACTCTTGCCGCTTGTTTGGTATTATTTGTCACGAGTATCTGGGTATAGCTTTGTTTTAATTGCTGCATAGCATCTTCGACCTTTGCCGTTGAAATAGGGTCAAGGCCCGAGCAAGGCTCATCATAGAGGATTACATCAGGCTCTACGGCCAGCGTCCTGGCGATACAGAGCCGCTGCTGCTGACCGCCTGAAAGGCGAACAGCCGGCTCATTGAGGCGGTCTTTAACCTCATCCCATAGATAGGCCTTCTTCAAAGCGTTTTCGACCATCTGACTGACGGTACCCTTGTCGGTGATACCGTGCACTTTGGGGCCGTATGCGACGTTGTTGAATACGCTAACGGGTAAGACCTGAGGTAAAGCAAAAATTATGCCGATCTTTCTGCGAAGAATATTATCGCTTATGTTTTTGATGCTCTGGCCAGAGAAGAAAATATCGCCGGTCTGCCGGTACGATGAATTAAGGTAATTGAGCCTGTTTAACGCTCGCAAAAAGGTAGTTTTCCCGCTATTGGCCGGCCCGATGATACCAAGAATCTCATTCTTGTATATCTCAAGACTTATCCTTTTTAGAGCACAAAAAGAGCCGAAGTAGCAGTCCAGCCCCACGGTTTTTATTATCGTATTCTGTCTTACCATTGCTTCTTTTTTCTATAGTGCGCACGCAATATTATGCTGACCAAATTCATCAAAAACACCAGCGTAATAAGTACAAAGCCGGTGGCAAAACTTATTTTCATTGGCATATTTGGAACCTGCGTCGAAATAACATAAAGATGATACGGTAGCGCCATAACCTGGTCGAAAACCGACCGCGGCAGGCGAGGCAGATAAAACGCTGCGACCGTAAAAAGTATGGGTGCTGTTTCACCTGCAGCTCGACTTAGGCTCAGAACCGCTCCGGTGAGGATACCAGGTATCGCATAAGGCAAAACGCAGTATCGTATCGTCTGCCATCTTGTTGCACCCAAGGATAGACTTATCTCTCTGAAACTAAATGGGACGGATTCAAAAGCTTCTTTTGTAGCGGTAATAATCACCGGCAGACTCATTATGGCAAGGGTTAATGAGCCGGCAAGGATTGATGTTCCTAACTTCAAAAGCAAAACAAACAGCGTGAATCCAAACAGGCCATATACAATTGACGGAATTCCGGAAAGATTCACCACCGACAGCTTAATCAGACGTGTAAAAAAGTTGTCCTTAGCGTATTCAACAAGGTAAATCGCCGATAATACCCCCAGCGGCAGAGAAAATAACATTGTGCCGATTACAAGCACAATCGTACCCACAATTGCCGGAAATATGCCGCCTTCCTTCATTCCATTGCGTGGCGCTGCTGTGATGAATTCCCAGCTAACAGCACCAATGCCGTTTTTGATTATATAAAAAATAGTCAGCAGAATCGGTACGACAATTAGAAATGTCGCAACTGCTAATACGAAGAAGGCGATAGCTTGTCGGACTTTCGCTGCGTTCATTTTTTTGCCCTTCGCAAACAAATATCTGCGACGAAGTTTATTATAAAAGTTATGATAAATAAGACCACGCCAACCGCAAAAAGGGCGAAATAGTGCTCGGAGCCGCTTACGGTTTCGCCCATTTCGCCAGCTATCGTTGCGGTAAGCGTTCTTAGAGGTTCAAGAATCGACTTCGGCACGATAGGGGCATTGCCTGTAACCATCATCACAACCATCGTCTCACCGATAACCCTGCCGATTCCAAGCATCACAGCGGCAATAATACCCGATGAAGCGGAGGGAAGAATAATTCTCCACAATGTCTGCCATCTGGTTGCTCCCAGGCCGAAAGCTGCTTCCTTGTAGGTTCTGGGGACACTAACAAGTGCGTCTTCGCATATACTGATAATGGTCGGTAGTGCCATAAACGCCAGAAGCAGGCTTCCTGTTAGACCGCACATTCCAGTTGCTAAACCGAGGGTATTTCGCAGAAACGGGCCGAGCCAGACGATACCAATAAATCCCAAGACGATGCTCGGAATCGAAGCGAGTATCTCCACCAGCGACTTGAGGATATGCTTGGCAGACCTCGGAGCAACCTCTGCGATAAACATCGCTGTGGCTACACCGAGCGGCACACAAATAACAATAGCCCCTGCAGTGACATATATCGAGCCAAGCAGCAGCGGAATTATGCCGAACTTGGGCGGCTCCGAAATGGGTAGCCACTTCTGCCCGAATAGAAATTCTCCTACCGAATATTGGCTGAATAGGGACAGAGAATCCTTCAGCAAAAACAAAAATATCAAAAATACAAAAACAATAACCAAAAGCCCGCTAAGCTTAATACATGATTCTATGATGTATTCGCTAATTCTTCTGGGCAATTATAGCTCCTATTGGTACAAAGCCGGTTTCTCTAAATTGCTGCTGGCCTTTGGGACTCAAAGTAAAATCTATAAATAACTTTGTAATTCCTCCCGGCTGGCCATTGGTATAAAAATACAAAGGCCGAGAGAGTGGATATGTTTTCTTAATCACATTATCAACATCAGGCGGATAAAAGTTACCATCCTTACCAATATTCAATGGCTTCGTTCGGTCCGAGACATAGCCCATACCTAAATAACCGATCGCGGCTTCATTAGTTACGACCTCTTCAACAATTGCCTGTGAGGAAGTCAAAAGTAGCGTTCCTGTTGAAAATTCTTCAGAGCTATCTTTTTTGCCGAGTTGCACCACCACTTCTTTGAAATATATGTGAGTGCCGGAGCTAACTTCACGCGACAAAGTTAGTATGGCAAGGTCTTTGCCGCCGAGCTCCTTCCAGTTAGTCACCTTGCCGGTGAATATCTTGTGTAACTCCTCGATGGTCAGCTTATCAATGGGATTGCTATTATTTACTATTACTGCAACACCATCGTATGCGACGACAAATTCTTTGGGGCGGACGTTTCGTTTGTGGGCCAACTCTATTTCTTTTGCCTTTATTTCGCGTGAGGCTGAGGCCACATCACAGGTTTTGTTTATTAGTGAAGCGATTCCCACGCCGCTGCCGCCACCTGTTACGGCCACAAAAACTTGCGGATAATCTTTCATAAATTCTTCGGCGATTTTCTGGCTGGCATTAACAATGGTATCTGAGCCTTTTACTTGTATAAAGCCGGCAGGCTCGTTGGGATCGATGCTTTCGCCGCAGCCGAGAAGGAAAATCGCCACAAGCGCTAATAATAGAAAGTTAATAAGTTTCACGCCCATAGTGTGCAGTGATTTTAACAACGGCTTACTTTATTTACAAGGGCTTTTTGCGGCCTTTGTAAGGTTGACATCTCAGATGGGCATACTGTATAGTAACAGGTCTGATGTGAAGGAGTGATAAAATAATTATGAGCAGTGTTTATACTGAGACTTTGAATAAGCTTATCGAGGAGTTTGGCAAGCTGCCGGGCGTTGGGCCAAAAACGGCGGAACGGCTGGCTTTCTATATACTAAAAGCTGAGCCGGCTGAAGCTATGGCTCTTGCCAACGCCATAAAAGACGTCAAAACCAAGATTAAACGCTGCCAAATCTGCTACAATTACTCAGAGAAGCGAATTTGTGAAATCTGCTCGGATGAGCGCCGCGAAAAGAGCTTGATTTGCGTTGTCGAGCAGCCCAAAGACGTCATAGCTCTTGAAAAAACCGGGGCCTGCAAATGGGTCTATCACGTTCTCGGCGGCCACATCGCACCGCTGGAAGGAATCGAGCCGGAGCATTTGACCATCGACAAGCTCGTCGAGAGGATACGCAGCGGCAATGTAAAAGAACTCATAATGGCCACCAACCCCAATATGGCAGGCGACGGCACGGCACTTTATATAAGCTCGCTAATTAAATCCGCCGGCGTGAAAATAACCCGCCTGGCAAGAGGGATACCCACCGGCAGCACTATCGAATATGCAAGCGGTAAAATGCTTACAGACGCGATAATCGGCAGACAGGAATTACAGTAAAGTCCCAAAATCGGCAAGCAACCATTGACGAAGTCTTTCGGCACATTGTATAATAAAAATAAGATATTAGCAGAGGTAATTTATGAAGTTGGAGATGACGGGACAGATGCGGATGGAGCAGCGAATGAAGCTCGCTCCACACATGATTCAATCGATGGAGATCCTCCAGCTTCCCATCCTTGCGCTTCAGGAAAGGATAGAGCAAGAGCTCAATAACAACCCTGTTCTGGAAATGGCCGAGCCCTCAAATGCCGAAGAGGCCGAGCCTGCCCAGGAGCAGCCCCAAGAGGAAGATATAAGCGAAAAAGATTTGGTTGTTAACACGGATAACAACAAGGTCGAAGACTTCGAGCGCCTTGAGAGTCTTGAGGACGACTTCAAAGAGTATATAGAGCAGGCGGGACCTTTGTACACACGCAGGCAAAGCGACGAGCCTGATAGAAAACTTGAAGCGATAAAAAACACCGCTGCACCTCCACAGTCCCTACATGAACATCTGACAGAGCAGTGGAGATTAGTCGAGGTCGAAGAGCCGGTGAAAAAAGCTGGCAGTATGATTATAGATTACATCGACGATAGAGGGTATCTAACCATAAGATTAGAACAGTTGCACAACAAAGATAGAAACGAGTTCACTCTCAACGACTTGAAACAGGCCTTGGAGACGGTGCAAAGATTGGAACCTGCTGGTGTCGGTGCACGTGACCTGAAAGAATGCCTGCTTATCCAGATGGCCCAAAGCAGTGAAGATATGAGCTTTGAATTCCGTCTGATAGCAGAGCATATGGATGAACTGCTGGAAAATCGTTTGCCGGATATCGCCAGGAAGATGAATTGCAGCACCGACAGAATCAATCAGGCTATCAAGCGGATGAGCAAGCTAGACACCTCGCCTGGGTTGCAAATCGGCCCAGACAAAAATCATCCTATTACTCCCGACGTAATAGTGGAATCGGCGAATAATTCGGGTGACTATTTGGTGCGGTTGGCCGATCCCAGTCTGCCGGGCCTAAGACTAAATAGCTACTATATGAGAATGGCAAAAGATAACGGAGTCAGCGAAAAAACACGAAAGTTTTTGCAGAACAACATCCGTTCAGCTCAATGGATTATAGATGCGATAGAGCAGCGAAAAAATACACTGCTGAAGGTCGCCGAATCGGTAGTGAAATACCAGAAGGACTTTTTCGATAAGGGCCCGTTATATTTTCGGCCGCTGCCGATGTCAAAAGTTGCAGATGACGTTGGAGTGCATCTGGCTACCGTTTCGCGAGCGGTGGCCGGCAAATATGTGCAGTGCGCCTGGGGGATTTTGCCGCTGCGGAAGTTCTTTAGCGGCGGAATGCAGGATGACACCGGCCAGGCCCATAGCTGGGAAGCGATTAGAGTCAAGCTGCAGGCAATTATTGACGCGGAGGATAGAACCAAGCCGTTAAGTGACGACCAGATACGCAAGAGATTGGCAGAGGCCGGTATCAAAAATCTGGCCAGACGCACCGTAGCTAAATATCGCAAACTCCTAAATATTCCCACTGCAAGGTTCAGAAAAAAGTACTAATGTGGTCATCATGGCCTCCAAAATTTACCAGAAAAATTGTTGACTTAATTTGAACATATTAGTTATTATGTGAGTATATAATCACATAGTAACTTAATTGGAGTTTTTGTGATGTTCAATAAGAAAAAATGGTTGTTATTTCAAAAACAAGCTGAGATTGCAAAGGCGATAGCACATCCGTTGCGGATTGCGATTATAGATTTCCTAAAGGACGGTGAGCAATGCGTCTGCGATATTGCCGAATTCGTCGGCTCCGAACGCTCGAATGTCTCTCGGCATCTCTCGGTAATGGTTAAAGCCGGCGTGCTGGAGTATCGCAAAGAAGGCCTCAAGGTGATATACCGGCTTAAGTGTGTCTGCATTCTTGATTTCTTCTCTTGTGTCACTGGCGTCTTAAGGCAGCAGGCCAAAGAAAACGAAAAACTCCTGAAGGTTTTGTAGCATCAAGAGTATTTAATAAAATGAATAGTATATTGTTTTTGTCACTCCCGCGCAAGCGGGAGTCCATAAAAACCATAGATAGCTGGATTCCCGCCTTCGCGGGAATGACAATCTGTAGACATTTCTTTTTGTTAGAATCCCTAAGGGTTCGCTATGAATAACAAAAAAGAGCTAAAGATTTTTGCTGCATTAGTTGGAATTTTTCTTGTGGCTTATTTTCTGCCGTTAAGCAATCCTAAGATTCAGGAGGCAATCCAGGAGTCTTTTCGGCTGCTGCAGTGGTACGCACGCAATCATACCTTAGCCTGCGTCGTGCCTGCACTATTTATCGCAGGAGCCATTATTACTTTTTTGTCGCAAAACTCAGTCATGCGTTATCTAGGCCCTAACGCCAATCCAATCCTGGCTTATGCTGTGGCATCGGTAGCAGGCTGTGTCTTGGCGGTCTGCTCTTGCAGCGTGCTGCCGATGTTTGCAGGCATCTATAATCTCGGAGCAGGCCTGGGACCAGCAACAGCCTTTCTTTATTCTGGCCCAGGCATAAATATTCTTGCGATTTTTCTAAGTGCTCGTGTTCTGGGTTTTTCTATAGGAGCAGGCCGGTTCATTGGAGCAGTGTCATTCTCGGTAATTATCGGATTGCTTATGGCAGTTGTATTTCGCAAGGGCGAGCGAGCAAAGGCTGAAGCCGCACTTGCGATGCCGGAGACTGAAAAGCCGCGCCGCCACATCAGTAAGACCGCCTTGTTTCTTGTCTGCATGATTTTGTTTCTCGTTTTCAGCGACTGGTACAATCCCGGCAATGTCACTGTAAAGACTACTGATGGCCGACAATTCAAGGCGGTTGTCATTCACGAGACGAAAGACATGGTTCGTTTCCAACTCGAAGAAGACCTCGGTGAAAACAAAACAGGCGACAAAATCACGCTACAGAAAACCGAGATAGCCAATATGCAGGAGCAAAAGACATGGATTATCGTGCTTCATCACATACACTGGTATCTGGCGGGATTGTGCGGCTTTGCGGTGCTTATTATGGCCTGGCGATGGCACAGCCGGGATGAGCTTAGCCAGTGGATGCACAACACCTGGGATTTCACCAAGCTACTCGTGCCGCTATTGTATGGCGGCGTATTTATCGTCGGCTTTGTCAGCGTCTTGCTGCCGGAAAAACAGGTGGCACAGCTTGTCGGCGACAACAGCCTGCGAAGTAATCTTGTCGCAAGTGTCATTGGTGCATTTTGGTATTTTGCTACACTGACTGAAATTCCTATCACACAGGCTTTAATGAATCTTGGCATGCACAAAGGGCCTGTTTTGGCTTTGCTTCTTGCCGGGCCGGCATTGTCACTTCCAAGCATCCTGGTTATCCGCAGAATAATGGGGAATGTCAGGATGCTCGTGTTTGTTTTGCTGGTGGTGGTGATGTCAACAATAGTCGGTATGTTTTTCGGTGCATTATTCTAAAAATTATGAGCGCTATCGATACAAGCTCGGGCATAAATCAAGATAGTAAAAACAAAGGCCTTAATGTCTTTGAGAAATATCTGACTTTATGGGTCATTTTATGTATTATCGGTGGAATCATTTTGGGCAAAATTGCGCCGGAACTGGCTAAATTCCTCGATGGCCTGGCGATCTATGTCGGAAAGGCCCCTGTCGTTTCCATACCAATTGCGGTGTGCTTATTCTTTATGATGTATCCGATTATGGTCAAGATAGATTTTGCTGAGATTCTCAAGGCAGGCAAAAATATCAAGCCGGTGGGACTAACTCTTTTTGTGAACTGGGCGATTAAGCCTTTTACGATGTACGCGATTGCTCTATTTTTCTTAGGCACGCTGTTTTATAGCTTTATCGGCCCGGATTCACTTGATTTAGTCAAGATGCCTTTTGGCCTGGATTTGCCTGTCGGGGCGACTTACGGAGTCGGCAAAGTCATCGAAGCAAATGGCGTGAAAGCGCTCGAAGTGCCGCTATGGCGTAGCTACCTTGCAGGCTGCATCCTGCTTGGAATCGCCCCTTGTACAGCAATGGTTCTTGTATGGGGTTATCTGGCCAAAGGGAATGATGGGCATACGCTGGTGATGGTCGCAATCAATTCTCTTTCTATGCTGTTACTTTATGGGCCGTTAGGCGGATTTCTGCTCGGCGTCGGCCGGCTGCCTGTTCCCTGGCAAGCACTATTATTATCCATAGCTATATATGTCGCTTTGCCTCTTGTGGCTGGATATTTTTCACGGAAATGGATTATCGCCGCAAAAGGGCAAGATTGGTTCCAGCAGAGATTTTTGCATTTTTGACGCCGGTGACAATAATTGCTCTGCTTGTTACCTTAATTCTGCTGTTTTCATTTAAGGGCGAGGTCATCCTGTCTAATCCCCTGACAATTTTGTGGATTGCGATACCTTTGTTTATTCAGACAAACCTGATATTCTGGATCGGGTATCTATTATCCAACCCACTGAAGCTCAGTTACGAGGACGCAGCACCGTCAGCAATGATAGGGGCGTCAAATCATTTTGAGGTGGCCATTGCGACGGCCACAATGCTTTTTGGCCTCTCATCCGGAGCAGCTTTAGCCACGGTGGTGGGTGTTCTTATTGAAGTGCCTGTTATGCTGATGCTGGTTAAAATTTGCCTAAGAACTCAAAACTGGTTTGCTACCGATATCCAAAGGGATAATTATGAAGAAGATTCAGATTCTCGGCACGGGCTGTCCGAAATGTAGAAAGTTAGCTGAAAACGTCGAAATTGCTGTGAAGGCTTTGGGCATTGAGTATTCGATAGAAAAGGTGACGCAGATAAACGATATTATGAAGTTCGGCGTGATGATGACGCCGACTCTGGCGATTGACGGCCAGGTAAAGAGCGTCGGCAAGGTCGTTTCGCCTGATGAAATAAAGAAAATGCTTATTTAGGTCATTTCGAGCGTAGGCTGTGAAACAGCCGAAGTCGAGACACGAAGCGAAGCGGAGGGCCCCGAAGGGAAATCTGCTTTGAATAGATTTCTCCGCTTCGTCCCGATAAATCGGGACTTCGGTCGAAATGACAATCGTTCAACATGGCATAAACCAGATAAAAGATAAAGAGACATTCGATTCATTGTAAGGTGACTATTATGTGTGCGAAAGATTCATGTTGCAGCGGTGTGCCGACTTTGATTTTCGCCTGTTCCGGCGCAGCGGATGTCGGCGAAATCGCCGACCAGGCTGCAAGAAAATTGACCAGAGACGGCCTCGGCAGGATGTTCTGCCTCGCTGGCATCGGCGGACATATCAGCGGCATTATAAAAACAACTGAAGCCGCCTCAAAAATACTTGCTATCGATGGCTGCGAGTTGGAATGCGTTAAGAGCTGTCTGCAACAAGCAGGTTTTGCCGAGTTTGAGCACTTCCGCGTCACTGACCTGGGTATGGAGAAAGGCAAAACCTCGGTTGATGATGAAAGTATTGCCAAGGTAGCCAGCAAAGCAACAGAAATGCTAAGCTGATGTTTAGCCGTCGCCGGCACGGCGACGGCTTACGCTTTGATGTTAAGCACAAGCCGATGAAAAGAAGGTGATTCACTTATGAACAAAATTGGGAAAATCGTGATTGTTGTCGCCCTGACTGCCGCGGTGGCTGGCGTTATTGCCGTCAAGCAGAATAAGTCAGGCAGTCAGCAGAGCCAGATCGTTAGTAAGGGTTTACCTGTGCTTATCGACCTCGGTGCTGGCACATGTATTCCCTGCAAGCTGATGGCCCCGATTCTACAGGAATTGAAAACCAGCTTTGCAGATAAATTGCAGGTCAAATTTCTTGACGTCCATGAAAATCCCGATCTGATCAGTAAATATTCGGTCAGAGTAATACCCACGCAGATCTTTTACGGTCCTTCAGGGAAGGAACTTTTTCGTCATGAGGGTTTTATGAGCAAGGAAGATATCCTGGCCAAGTGGAAGGAACTCGGAGTCGAACTTACAAAGGCAAAATGATGCAGCAGCTTTTTACTACATTAACGCACGCAGTGCAGGGCCCATCTGCAATCGCTTTGGCTGCAGCATTTATCTGGGGTATCCTGAGCATACTCTTAAGTCCATGTCACTTAGCCAGTATCCCTTTAATTGTCGGATTCATTGACCAGCAGGGATGTATTTCAACGAAACGCGCCTTTATTATCTCGGCACTGTTTGCCGTCGGTATTTTGATTACCATTGCGGCCGTCGGTGCAATTACCGCAGCCGCAGGACGAATGATGGGCAACGTAGGTCCATACGGAAATTATTTTGTGGCGGTCATCTTTTTTGTGGTCGGCCTGTACCTTCTGGATGTAATCCCTGCGCCCTGGAGCGGGCCAAGCCAGGTCGGCATGAAACGCAGAGGAATGTTGGCTGCTTTTATCCTCGGATTGGTGTTCGGAATCGCATTGGGACCCTGCACCTTTGCCTATATGGCCCCAATGTTAGCCGTGACATTCAGAACGGCGGCGACAAATTTATCCTACGGTGTATCTCTTTTACTGGCTTACGGAATTGGACATTGCTCTATTATAGTTTGTGCCGGAACCTGCACCGAGCTTGTGCAGCGATATATGAACTGGAACGAAAAATCCAGAGCTACAATAATAATAAAAAGTATATGCGGGCTATTGCTCATTCTTTGCGGCTTATACCTGATTTACATCGCCAAATAAGACCATTTCATCTCGCACATGATGCTTATTGACATTCCAAGTCAATGCGTTGTATAGTATCCTGCTGAATCGTTGCTCGCTTACCATTATCCGATTAAGGAGTCTGCCAGATGGACCCAGGGATTTTTAAGGCGTACGATATAAGAGGTATTTATCCTGACCAAATCTGCGAAGAAGATGCATGGAAGATCGGCTGCGCAACTGCACGCTTTTTGCCATCCCTGCTTCATGGCTTTGAGCGTGGCCAGGTTCGTAGTCGATCGTTATGTGTCGGCCGCGACATGAGAAAGCACAGCGAACCGCTTGCACAAGCCCTTACAGAAGGAATATGTGCCACCGGGACAAACGTAATTGATATAGGGATGATTGATACGCCGCAGATGTACTTCGCCATAAATTTCCTGAATACCTGCGGCGGCGTGCAGGTCACCGCCTCGCATAACCCGGCTAAGTATAACGGCTTTAAGATATCCGGCCTGGGCGCAAAACCTATTGGCGTGGATACCGGCCTAAATGACATAAAGCATCTGGCAACCGCTTTGGTTCATACCAAAGGCAAGGCCACCGGCTCGGTCGAGAATTTGGATTTGACCGCTGAATATAAAAATCATGTGCTAAAATTTTTAAGCCCGAAAATAAACAGCTTGAAAATTGCTGTCGATGCTTCAAACGGCATGGCGGGAAAGATGGTGCCGGTGATTTTTGGCGAGCTGCCAATAGAAATAATTGACCGCAACTTCGAGCACACCGGCAAATTCAAGCATCCGCCAGACCCGCTGGTGGAAAGAAACCTGGCTCAAGTCAAAGCTGCGGTAAGGAAAAACGAGTGCGACTTCGGAGTTTGCTTCGACGGCGACGCCGACCGAATGATGATGGTTGACCAGAAAGGTGCCACGATCAGTTGTGACTTGATAACAGCTTTGCTGGCGCCGTATTTCTTAAAGAAGCAGCCGAACTCCACGATTGTTTACGATCTGCGCAGCAGCAGAGTTGTCGTCGAGGAGATTATTAAAAATGGTGGGATACCGCGGAGAGAACGGGTGGGCCACGCTTTTATGAAAAAGGCTATGCGTGATTCGCACGCTATTTTTGGCGGGGAGCTTTCGGGGCATTTTTATTATCGCGACAACTACTGCACCGACTCAGCCTTAATTACATTGGTGCACATATTCAACATCGTCAGCGAAGCGAAAGTGCCCATAAGCAAACTAATTGAGCCTTTACGACGCTATCATGCCAGCGGCGAGATAAACTTCAAAGTAGAGGATAAGCAAGCCAAGATAGACGAACTTGCCAAACGATATGGTGACGGCCAAATCGACCATCTGGATGGCGTCACTATCGGGTATAAAGACTGGTGGTTTAATTGCCGGCCCAGCAACACCGAGCCGCTGTTGCGATTAAATGTCGAGGCCAAAAACAAAGAATTGCTCGATGAGAAATTAGCTGAAATTGAGAACGTGCTCGGAAAACCAATATAACTTTTTCGTTTCAGCTAAAGTGCCTAAAGTGATCTAAAATGCCTAAAGTGAGCTAAAGTGCCTAAAGTGAGCTAAAGTGCCTAAAGTGAGCTAAAGTGCCTAAAGTGAGCTAAAGTGCCTAAAGTGACAGTAAAGCTGTCATTCTGAGCGAAGCGAAGAATCTCCTTTTAATTGGTCAGATCCTTCGGCTCCGCCTCAGGATGACACATAAGTGTCATTTTAGGCACTTTAGGCACTCCAAACTTTAGTCACTTTTCCAGCTGAGACGGATGATGTATCAAAAGAAGGTAGCATATATGGAAATATACACAAAGACATATCAGACCCCAAATGGTCTGGTTGAAGGTGTGCAAACCAAATGGGCCGGGTTTAATATCCTGTTGGTAGCTGGCTCCAAAGGCTTTTTGGCTTGTCCTGCAATTGATGTCGATGCTTGCCAGAGATACGGTGTCGCTGCTGCTCTGGTAGAAAGTACGCCAGACAATCCCATCGGCACATTGGAGCGCTTCCAAAGCCGTAAGGTCACAAAGGCCAACGAAAAAGCCAAAGCCCTCGGCATCAAAGAAGGTATGAGGGTTAGCGATGCCTTTGCTTTGATAGCTTGAGATTGTATAAACCCTGTACAAAGCTGTTTAGCAGTAGCCGGCACGGCTACTACAACGAAGTATCGTCAATACAAGGAAACCACCATGACGAAAGATAATCTCTCTCGACGCCAATTACTGGCTGTCGCCGGCACCGTCTTAACCGCTGGCAAAATCGCCGCCGCTGGGGATGCTGCCAAACCTGTATCAAACCGCACTATCCCGTTCAGCTACTGTTTCAACACCAGCACTATCCGCGGGCAGAAGCTAACTCTTGACCAGGAGATCGAAATCACCGCTAAGGCTGGCTACGATGCCATCGAGCCGTGGGTCGACAAAATCAACCAGTATGTCGAAAATGGTGGTAGCTTAAGGGACATGCGCAAACGAATCGCCGACTCAGGACTGACAGTTGAAAGTGCTATTGCTTTTTTCCAATGGATTGTGGACGATGAAACCGAGCGTGCCAAAGGCCTCGAACAAGCCAAGCGTTATATGGACTTATTGACCCAGATCGGCGGCAAGCGCATCGCAGCGCCGCCCGCAGGGGCAACCAAAGAGGCAGGGCTTGACCTCTTCAAGGCAGCCGAGCGGTATCGGGTGCTATTGGAACTGGGCGATAGTTTTACAGTGGTGCCGCAGGTTGAGTTGTGGGGTGCTTCGAAGAATCTATGCCGGCTGGGCGAGGCGATGTTCGTGGTGATAGAGAGCGGCCATCCGAAGGCGTGTCTATTGCCCGATGTCTATCATATCTATAAGGGCGGCTCCGATTTCAATGGTCTGAAATTACTCAGCGCTGCGGCCATCCAGGTCTTTCATTTGAATGATTATCCAGCCGACCCGCCGCGCGAGACGATAACCGACCGAGACCGCGTCTATCCTGGTGACGGCATCGCACCGCTAACGCAAATCCTGCGCGACCTGCACGCCAATGGCAGCCGGGCGGTCATGTCATTGGAGCTATTTAATCCGACCTACTGGAAGCAAGACCCGCTGGAGGTAGCAAAGACCGGCTTAGCTAAAATGAAGGCCGCGGTAAACAAGGCATTAGGAGCTTACCGTGCAGCCAATTCTCAGCCTGGCCGGTCTACCGACCCCAACGACGCCAGCGCTGATTCAATGACAACGTCCAGACCCGATGTTGAGCAGGTAATGGCTGAATACGAGTATGTGGCCTCACGGAATAGCCAGGTGTTCCATAAGCCCGACTGCCGCTGGGCAAAGGAAATCTCACCGCAAAATCTTGTAGGCTATGACACAAAGGAACAAGCGATAGGGGCTGGCAAAAAACCTTGCAGGTGGTGCAAGCCGTAGAAGTTCGCTGTCCTGCCAAGCGATTATGGATTTAATTACAATCATAGTTATTGCTGTTGGGCTGGCAATGGATGCCTTTGCAGTCTCAATCGTCAGCGGGGCTGCGTACAAGCAGCTAAAAGTAAAACACGCCTTACGAATAGCCGTTTTCTTTGGCGGCTTTCAGGCGCTTATGCCGCTCGTAGGCTCTTTGGCAGGAGTGACTATAAGGGCACATATAGCAAATTACGACCATTGGGTGGCCTTCGGCATTTTATGCGGTGTCGGAGGCAAAATGCTCTATGAATCGTTCAAAATCGCCTCGGCTAAAAAAATCCTTGACCCATCGAATATTTTTAGCCTGCTAATTTTATCGGTGGCTACCAGCATCGATGCCTTGGCTATCGGCATAACTCTTTCGTTTTTACAAGTGCCGCTCGGAGTGGCTGTGGCAATGATTGGCCTGGTTACCTTTATGCTATCGTATCTTGGTGTTTTCATAGGCGACAATTTTGGGCACTTTTTTGAAAATAAAATTGAGGCCGTTGGAGGGTTAATTCTTATTGGCATAGGCGCAAAAATATTGTTGGAGCATCTGGTTTCCTAAGGTGTTTCTTGCAGTGTATTTGTAAAATGATACAATAGGTACAGTAATAAATTTAGAATTTAGAGTTTAGAATTTAGAATTTTTTGTGCATGGTTTCTAAAGTATATTTTATTGAAGCTGGCATTGCCGACGGCGAGAAAGTGATTTCTGAAAAGGCCCGCAAGTTGTTTAAAGCAGGCAGCTTTGCAAGCTGCTTTAAGGAAAATGACTTTACGGCTGTTAAGGTCCACGTTGGTGAAGATGGAAATAACACATACATCAAGGCCCCATGTATCAAGGGCTTAGTGGATGAGCTGCTGGCATTGAAAACAAAACCATTTTTGGCAGATACTTGTACCCTATATACTGGTCAAAGGCACAATGCTATCGACCATACTATTATGGCTGCCGAGCATGGCTTCTGCTCGGATGGGCTGGGCATACCGTTCATCGTAACAGATGGTTTGTTCGGGACGTCGGAGTTAGAAGTTATGGTCAATGGCGAAATCAATAAAGAGGTTTTTATTGCATACGATATCGCCAGGTGCCAGTCGATTCTTTCGGTGGCTCACCTTACCGGCCATGGCGCAGCGTGTCTGGCAGCTACACTAAAAACGCTGGGAATGGGCTGTGCAAGCAAAAAAGGCAAGATGAAACAACACGCAGCTCTTACACTTAGTATCGGTGATGACTGCAGGCGCTGCGGCGAGTGTTTTGACCACTGCCCTGCTGATGCTATTACTCTCGACGATGTCAAGGCACATATCGACCAGGACAAATGTATCAGTTGTGCAGAATGTTTGGCCGTATGTAGATTTGATGCCGTGAAATATGATTGGGGCGAGGAAAGTGAAGAGCTGCAAAAATGTATGGCTGAATATGCGCTGGGCGTCCTGAAGGGAAAAGAAAATCGAGCCGCATTTTTTAATTTTATAATGTCGGTTACTAAAGATTGCGATTGCTTAGACAAGGCCAATATGCCTAAAATAGTCGATGATATCGGCATAGTAGCGTCAACGGATCCGGTAGCTGTTGATAAGGCGGCGTTGGATTTGGTGGAGGCCAAAGCAGGCAAAAAACTGGCAAAGTTGCTCAAAAACGATAGGCTGGACCCTCGCTACCAGATTGAACACGCCCAGCGCATCGGCCTGGGCAGCAGTAAGTACGAGCTCATAAAGATTGATTAGTCCGCCAAGTGGTGGACTGCGAATCTGAGGATTTTGTATGTCCCTTGGACAAATAATAAGAAAAAAGCGTGAGCAGTTAGGTCTGACGCTGGATGAAGTCAGTAGCCGCGTTGGCTTTTCCAAGCCGTACCTATCCACCATTGAGACCGGCAAGGTAAAAAATCCGCCCAGCGACCAGCTTCTGAAAAAGCTCGAGAAGATACTTGAGTTCGAGCCGGGCCTGCTGCTGCACATCGCTCACATGGAACGGCTGCCATCCGATATTCGTCAGGGATATGAATCTGCTGAGGCCGAAAACCAGAAATGGAGACGGTTTATCAAAAATCTTATTCACCGAAAAACCGATGTTGGTCAACTTGACGCTCTACTTGCACAGAGCAGCCTGGATATTGACCAGGACAAGGCCTCTCTTGCAGCCGGCAGGCTGGTGCCAATTATAAACAAAGTTGCAGCCGGCTACCCTGCCGATTTTAACGATTTGGATTATCCTGCCGGCGTGGCTGACGATTATGTTCGTTGTCCGGACGTGCACGACCCCAATGCCTTTGCGGTACGGGTAGTGGGCGATTCGATGGAGCCGAAGTTCCGAGAAGGTGACATAGTAATCTTCTCGCCCGCAGCCGAGGTGCACAATGGCGATGATTGTTTCATTCGCTTTGCGATGCCGCACGAAACGACCTTCAAGCGGGTCTTTTTTGAGCCTAAGAATAAGGTCAGACTTCAGCCGAGGAATGAAAAATACTCTCCCACGATTGTTGACGGCAAACGCATCAACGGCCTCTACCGAGCCGTCATAAAATACGAAAAGCTGTAATAATTGGCGTGTGGAATCTATTACCGCTTTAGTTATTTTATCGCTTGAAATAGAAAGTGTATGATCTATCTTCATTTAGAAAAAGGCAAAATAGTGATTGCTTTCTTCCCTCGTGTGTGGTAGTATTTTTATAATCTGAACCTTCAGTGTACTTGGAAGGGCCCAAAGGAGGATACAATTCTAAATAAGGTGTTTTTTGCAGGTCAATAGGTTGGGTTCTTATGCAATAGAATTAAGATTTAACAGCTATAATGTGAGAAACTAACGATGCAGGGAATCTCGCGCGTAGCTACAAGGCCTGCTTTAATAAAGGCTTATGTTAATTGAACAAAACCACTCATCACAAGTAGTAATCTTTGGCGATATATATTATATTAAAGGCAGACAATGAGAAACTTGGTAAAAGGAACATGAAAGGATAAGGAAGGAGTACAAGAGTACTTGGAAGGAAAGGGGGTATTATGAAGAATTGGCTTAAATGCATGATATTCCCTGGTCAGTTTACCGGAGAATATGCTGTCCAAGGTAAGCTATTTGATGGCACAGGATTTTCTCTGTTTGCTGAAAAAGAAGATTTGGAGTTCAGCAGGGAACCTACCTTCGAAAAACCTGTAGAGGGATGGATTCACATTGAGCTTGGCCCCCAAAAAGATGACCTGCTACTGATTACTCTTCCCCAGCCATCATTTGAGAATGGACAGACGATCACGGTAAGAACAGAACAGGTCAGAGTCTGTAAATGATTCTCTCAAACCTTGAAATCCAGAAAGCACTGGATGAAGGAAGGCTCGTCATTGACCCGCCACCCGTACCCAGGAACAAAGTGCACGGTGAGTATTGCCCCTACGATACACATTCTGTTGACTTAAGACTCTATAATGAAATCACCGAACCCGTAGGTGGGCCATTTGTCTATGACCTTACAGAAAGCGGCAGTCTGGCAGAGTTAATTTCTAAACACTCTAAGAAGTACATCATAACGAAGGACCAACCTTTCCTATTGGAACCTCGCCGGTTTATTCTTGGTAGGACTCTTGAAAGAATTGGATTGCCAGTCAAGGAAGGACCTCCATATTTAGCGGCCCGTATCGAAGGTAAGAGCAGTCGGGCTCGATGTGGAGTGCTTGTGCATTTCACAGCGCCTCCAGTTCACCCTGGCTGGGAGGGGCCGCTTACACTCGAGATAATTAATCTCGGTCCGACGAAGTTTGCGCTTCATCCAGAAATGCCGATAGCCCAACTGATTGTCGAGCAAGTCTTTGGCTCATTGACCCCAAATCCAAGTCAGTTCCAGAACCAGTCAACACCAGAGGGGCTACCGTAAGGAGTTTTGTTACGGTCCCAGAAGGCCGGTAGCTTGATTAGTCTTGTCATTACCCTCAGCTTTGATTTACTAGCATCGTCATTAACTCCTCACCATTAAGGCCTATCTTTTACACTAATATAATCCATAATTCGCTGTTCAAATTATCTGATATTTTGACCTGCCACCGCCAAGACCAGCGCAAAAACCTTTACGGCGCCCGCCTCTTTTAATGTCTTTGCGCACTCGTTCAATGTTGCGCCGGTCGTTTTGATGTCATCGACCAGACAAACTTTCTTACCGGCAAATCGATGCCCATAACGAACGGCAAAGGCACCTGCCACATTTTTAGCACGAGCGGCGGGACTTGCCATCCTCAGCTGGGATTTGGTTCGGCGAATTCGCACCAGGTCTGTGTTTATCTTTGCTGCTGGGTGCTTTAGCTTTTTGGTTAAAATTAAAGATTGATTATAGCCACGAACCAATCGTCTCGACCAGTGCAGAGGGACGGGGACGAGAAAATCTATATCGTTATAAAAGCTGCTTCCCTGCAAAGCGGAATTAGCCAAAAAGCCTAAGGTTGTATCTAATTCTGTTCGGCCTTTTTTGAAGGCCAATATCATGTTTTGCAAAGCGTCGGCGTAAACTCCACCGCGAGCTATCTGGTCAAAGTGAATTTCTCTCCCCTGGCAATCGGGACAATCGCCTTTAACCAAACTGTACTTGCTGGCGTCTCTGCCACAGCGTGGGCAATATTCGCCAGCCGTGCAAAAATGAAGCTCGTCCCAACATCTTGGGCACAAACTTTTGTCGGTTTCGCAAATGCTTTCGTGGCAGTTTATACAGACCGGCGGCCAAAGAAGCTGATTAAAACCCTGCCAAGCAAATCCAGCAGCTTGTTTTAGTTTTGTCATATTTCACAAAACCGGGGCATATTGAGGATTCTTTTCGGTCGGCACTGGGGCAGCGATGTTCCTACGCCAATTGACCAGCACCTGGTGCAGCAGTTGGGCTTTATTAGGCATCTTTTCAGCAAGATTGGTCTTTTCGCTGATGTCGTCCTTGAGGTTGTAAAGTTCAAGTTTGCCATCCTCGAAAAACTCTATAAGTTTCCAGTCGCCCTGTCGGACGGCACCGGCTGGTGTGGTCCGCCAGGTTCCTTGTGAACCCTGAAGATAAGCGGGGAAATGCCAGAATATTTCATCGCGTTTGAAGCTGCCTTTGCCTTTCAACAACGGAACAATGCTTTTGCCGTCAAGGATTTGACCTGCTGGTTTCTGCACGTCCGCCATCTCCAGGATTGTCGGGTAGAAATCGATGCCGACAACTGGCACATCACAAACACTATTAGCGCTGGCTTGACCCGGCCAGCGGATAGTCAAAGGCACACGGATACCACCTTCGTAGAGCATCCCTTTGCCGCCACGCAGCGGTGCGTTGGACGTAATTTCTAAATCTGTAATTCCAAGCTCACGATAGCCCCCGACGCCGCCGTTATCGGAGAAAAAAAATACCACCGTGTTTTCTGTCAGCCCGAGCTCATCGAGCTTATCCATTACTCTGCCGACACTTTCATCGACGCTTTCGATCATAGCTGCATAAGTTGGGTTATTGTGCCCGCCGCTCGGCTGTTTCTTTTTATATTTTTCGATTATCTCCTTCTTGGCCTGGATGGGCGTATGCACCGCGTGGTGGGATAGATATAAAAAGAACGGTTTATTTTTATTAGCCTCAATAAATTTTATCGCCTCATCGGTCAAGCGGTCGGCCAGATATTGGCCTTCTGGGCTGAAATGGCCGGGGTGACTTCTATCGAATACAACATCAAAGCCTTGCTCCTGTGGTCGATGCGGCGTTTTGCTGCCCAGATGCCACTTGCCGATGCAGGCGCTAACATAGCCAGCCGGCCTCAGCGATTCAGGGATGGTCACAATGCTAGAATCGAGATTTGGATTGTTGGGTATCGGGATTAGCTTTCGCAAATTTGCCGGCCCACGTTCCGAGGTATCCACCGTATAGACTCCGTGTCGCGGCGTGTACTGGCCCGACATCAGGCACGCTCGCGTCGGTGCACAGTTCGGGGCGTTGGCGTATGCGTTGGTAAAGACCACACCCTCACTGGCCAGTTTATCAATGTTCGGCGTCTCATAGTATCCGCTCGTCTCGGCGGAGCGAGCCGTAGCCGGGCTGGGCTGCTGGAAACCGGACGCAAAACTTATAAAGCCCACATCTTTCCAGCCAAGGTCATCAATAATGATAAAAACGAAATTGGGCTTTTTCTTTGTCGAAGCTGTGGTTGAGACAGGCTTAGTTGTCGCCCTGCATCCTGGCATTGCCAGCGACGCCACTCCTGCGGTAATGGCCTTAAGAAAATCACGCCGTTGCATATTAACCTCTTTAACTGATAACTGGTAATTGGTAACTGGTAATTAGCAACTATTCCCTATACCCTATACCCTAAATTAAGGCAGAGACCAGTATTCAGAAGGTGTTTGCGCTATCTTCATATAATTTGCAATCTTCGCCACGATTTGCGGGTATTGGTCGGCAACATTGTGTTCTTCTGCGACGTCCTCTTTCAGGGTGTAAAGCTCTATCGGCCCATCCGGATTTTTTTCTACGTTCAGCCGAACGCCCTTCCACTGGCCCATCCGCACAGCCTGTTTTTTACCTTGCTCGTGAAATTCCCAGTAAAGAAACTCGTGCCTCTTTTGCTTGTTATCCTGGCCCAAAAGTGTTGGGACCATCGAGATGCCGTCAAGGCCTGATGGGGTTTTTACACCGACCAGCTCGCAACAACTCGGCAGAAAATCCCAGAATGCCGAGACATGATTTGTTACCGAACCCGCCTTTATCACACCTTTCCAGCGGGCTATCATCGGCACCCGTATGCCGCCCTCGTACAGGTCACGCTTGATGCCCCGTAGCGGACCGTTGCTATCGTTGAAGTCTGGATTGTTTCCACCCTCGCGGTGGGGGCCATTATCGCTGGAGAACATCACCAATGTATTCTCATCCAGACCAAGCTCGGCTAGCGTTGCAAATAGTCTGCCGATGTCACGGTCCATCCTTGTTATCATCGCCGCGTGGCCTTTCTGCGGCTGGGGCCAATCCTTATCAGCGTAAGGCTCAAGCGAGGGCACCTCCATACCTTCTTGGCCTGCCTCGTTATTAGCGTGCGGAATCGTATAAGCAAGGTACAAAAAGAACGGTCTATCCTTGTTCCGCGGGATGAAAGCCAGAGCTTCCTCTGTCAGCAGGTCGTGTGAATATTGCGCCCGCTCGATAGCCACGCCGGCACCATCAGGCTGCGGATTCGCGACTTTATTGCCTTTCAAAGTTACCATTTCTTCGTTTCGCAAGAGAAACTCCGGATAATAGTTGTGGGCGTGTCGCTGGCATAAGTAGCCGTAGAAATAGTCAAAGCCCTGTTTATTGGGTGCGCCTGTCGAGCCAGGCCCACCGAGGCCCCACTTGCCAATTAGACCCGTAACGTAGCCTGCCTGCTTTAAGAGTTCGGCGACGGTAACAGTCTCGTCAGGCAAGGGCGTTTGGCCCATTGGCTTAGCTTCTCGGTTGCCTCGAACGTAGCAGTGTCCGGTGTGCAGGCCCGTCATCAAGGCACACCGTGACGGCGCACAAACTGTGCTGCCGGCGTAGTGGTCGGTAAAACGCATCCCTTCCGCTGCCATTTGATCCAGATTCGGCGTTGCAATCTTCTGCTGTCCGTAGCAGCCCAGGTCCCCGTAGCCCAAATCGTCCGCCAGAATGAAAATAATGTTCGGTTTTTTTCTTCGCGCTGCTGTTTGGCTTATAATTGTACAGCTCGAAAGTAGCCAAGACTCCCCCACTGAAGCCGCTGCAAAACCTGCTGTCTTAAGGAACTGTCTTCTGGTTTGCTTAGCCATATTTGTTCTCCTGATTCAACTGCGAGACACAGACTGACACTGACGATAACACGGACTAACACCTGCCGTAAGGCATCCCCAAGCGGAAAAGTCAGTGACCGTTAGTGTATAAGTCAGTGTCCATCAGTGTATACGCACAAACAAGCAATATATTATAGCAATCCCCCCACGTCAACTATGAAACTGCTCTAACTCCGTTACGCTATCCCAGGCAAATTTACAAAACATGTTGGCATTGCACGGCAGTTTTAGGTATGATTAAGGCTCGTATTCTATAAGCAATAACAATTTATAAAGGAGTCTTTACGATGAAACGGGTTTGCAATATCTTTTTAATGGTGATGGTGGGATGCGCCGTAGGCATAAATAGTGCAACTTCTTTACGAGCAGCCGACACTCGTCTCGGCGAAGCACCAAGCCGTAGCCGGAATGGATTTGCCCCTTTATTTCCAAATGACAGCCTGGCTGGCTGGAAGATCAGTGATTGGTCCGATGTAAGCGCGCCTCAGAAAGTCGAAGGGACACCGTGGAAAATAGAAGATGGCGTTCTCTACGGCCTTGGCAAGCGCACCTGGCTCATCTCGCCGAAACAATACAGCGACTTCGTGCTGAAACTCGATTCCAAGATCAGCAAGGGCAGCAACGGCGGCATAGGATTGCGATTCCCGCTTGTAGGTGATCCAGCCTACACAGCGATGGAGATTCAGGTAGTAGATGCCGATGTCTATTATCGCGGTCAGGCTCGGCCAGAGCAGCGAACCGGCTCGATTTACGACGAAATCGCTGCCAAACCAGACGCGGTCAAGCCTGCCGATCAGTGGAACTCGTGGGAAATCACCGCCAGCGGCAGCCGAGTGACAATCGTGCTCAACAGCCAGAAGATAATTGACGCAGATTTGTCTCGCGAAACAAAAGCTCGGCAGAAAAAAGGACCGGCCCTGGCTCAGCGATCGCTTAAAGGCCATATCGGCTTTCAAAACCTCAACGGCTCCATCACGTTTCGCAACATTATGATAAAGCAGCTTGATGGAGACAATAACCAGTTCGTTCCTTTATTTAATGGCAAGAGCCTGGACGGCTGGGTGAACGTCAACTGCGCACCGGAAACCTGGATGGTGCGGGACGGCATCATCGTCTGCAGCGGAATTCCGACCGGCGTGCTGCGAACCGAAAACCAATATGAAAACTACATCATCGAATTAGAATGGTGCCATATAAAAGAAGGCGGCAACGCAGGTCTATTTATCCATTCCGACGCATTGCCTGCCGTAGGAAAGCCTTTCACTCGTGCCATTGAAGTGCAGATAATGGATGGCCGTAATACCGAAAATTATACCAGTCACGGTGACGTATTTGCCATTCAAGGCGCCACTATGACACCGGACAAGCCCCATCCAAAAGGCGGGATGCGGTCGCTGCCTGCCGAGCATCGATGCAAACCAGCCGGCCAGTGGAACCACTACCGCATCGAGAGCCGAGATGGAACGGTCACGCTGGCGGTCAATGGCAAGATAGTGACACGGGGCTTTCATTGTAATCCACGCAAAGGTTACATCTGCCTCGAATCCGAAGGCAGCGAAGTCCATTTTCGCAACATCAAAATCCGGGAGCTGCCCAGCTCCAATCCGCCCGCTGATGTGGTTGCGGAAAAAGACCGCGGCTTTCGCCCACTTTACAATGGCCTGGACCTTCGCGGCTTCAAGCAAGACCCAGGCCATAATGGCCATTGGAAGGCAAAAAACTGGATCCTGGATTATGACGGCAAAAGCCAAGCAAAGGATAAAAACCTGTGGACAGAGGAAGAATTCGGAAATTTCGTGCTTATTGTAGATTGGCGCTTGCCAGCCGAACCCAAAATTGACCACGTACCTGTGATTCTGCCGGATGGCTCGCAAGCTATCGATCCCAATGGCAAGCCGCTGACTGTGGCTATACTTGACGCGGGCGATAGCGGCATTTATTTGCGCGGCAGCTCCAAAAGCCAGCTCAACATCTGGAATTGGCCGGTCGGCTCCGGCGAAATCTGGGGTTATCGCACCGATAAAAATTCCCCTGCCGAGGTGCGAATGGCCGCCACGCCCATTCTAAATGCGGATAATCCCATCGGCCAATGGAACCGCTTTGAAATTACTGTTATTGACGACTATGTCACTGTGACCCTGAATGGAAAGACAGTGATTCGCAATGCTCAATTACCAGGAATACCCAAGCGTGGCCCTATCGCGCTACAGCATCACGGCGACCCACTCCAGTTTGCGAACATTTACATCAAGGAACTCGACTAAGCCAACCATAACTACCTTTGGCGTCCACGGTTGGATTTTTGCCATTCGTAAATTGACGGCACATCCGGCATCGGTCTGGGCGCATCTCCGAGTGGCAAAGATTTGTTGTCTTTGACAACACTCGGTTCGCCTTCGCCTGAAACGAAGTCCGCCTCTGGCGGATTACCGCCGTATAATCTGTTCTCGACGATCTCGACCCCTATGCAATCGGGCGTAGCAAGCAAGACCATGGGTGACTTGCCATCTTTGAGGACAAAAACATTGCCCTTGATAATATGGTCGAAGCTGGCCGTTTTGGCAAACACTCCTGGGCCTTTATTCACAACGAACCGGCTATAAAGTATCAGCCAATTTTCGTTCATGCCGCCCATCCAAAGGCCTGTCTGCGGCGAGCTCACATCGCAGTTATACACCACATTCCGCGGACCGTTCGGGCCGTGCGCATCATCTTCCGGCGGCGAAGCCCACATCCCATAGCCGTAGCCTCCGTGTCCGCGCACCGACTCGATTACACACTGTTCGATAAGGTTTTCATGCGTCCAGCCTGCGTGCCACTGGCCGTCACTTTCGTGAAATATGCTTTTGCGGATTACACAGCCGCTGGCAGCCCACTGGAAAAGCGGTGCATGCCGCATCTTGAACGTCTCTACGTTCTCCATAAGGCAGTCCCAGCAGCGGTCCCAGCCGACATACGCTGTTCCGCCACCGCCCTTAAACCACGCGTCATCGAAGACGCAATCGCGGATTTCGCACCACTTAGCCATCGACCCATACACGGGAAATCGCCCGCACTTTTTCACAGTGACATCCCTGGCCCAGCAGTTCCAGCCGTGATAAAAAATCACGCTGCTAATCCAGAGATTAGCGGTCTGCTCAATGTAAACAGACTCAATTCCACAGTGTTGGATCGGCTCAACCTTCTGCACATAAGAGCCGTCGATAACGGGAAACTCGATTCGCAATGGCTGGCTGATAGAAATGATGTTATCTTTGATATCGGTGACAATCACCTCGTAATTACGGTATGTCCCCCATTTGCAGGCGTTTTTAGTCAGCGTTTTCCATCGCTCTGTAGCAGGCCCATCAATCAAAATACAATCGCCGACTTTAAGTCCCTCTGTGCTTTTTAATTTTAGCGTCAAGTCACCGCGTTTGCCGTCGTTGACCAATCTGGGCTTTCTGCCGACCAAGCCTCTGCCTGCAAAGGTAATGACTGCTCGCGAGTCGGCAACTGCCCTTTTATCATCGAATCCTGAATCAAGAATAATGGGAATTTCTGCCAGCTGCTTTGAGCCGTCTTTGTACTCGGCAATACCTTTTAGCATGTGTCGGCCATCACTGACTTTGCCGATAGCATCGCGGCCATACCTGGCAAAGGCGAAAGTATTTCCTGAGTGTTCGCCCCGGCTCCACATGCCGATAACGACATCATCGACCATCATTGTCATCTTCATCAAGCCGGTTGGTTCAGCGTGCATCTCCAGCAACGTGTTCCGACCTACTCGGCTGCCGGAAGGTGGATAATAAAAAGTCACGCCATTAGCGGGGAGCGAATATCGAAAAATCAATCGAGTTTTATCCGGCCCTTTACCCCGAATAACTACGTTGTCGTAACGCACCGTCACTGGACGGTCCAGGTAATATGTGCCTTCACCTAATAGTACCGCCCCGCCGCCCATTTTGCCTGCCGCTTCACATGCTTCTGTTAGAGCTTGGTTATCTGCCACTTCGTCGTTAGCATAGCCTTCGAAGTCCTCGATTGATGCCGTAGGGTAGACCCCGGCACAGGGCCTGCCCTGAGCCTGTCGAAGGGTCCGGGGGCTAACCATTAGCCCTGCCACCTGTGGGCAGGGCTTTGGAATGCCGCCCTGCACGCCGCATTTTGTCCAGTTCGGATATACCAGCCCATCTGGGCCGACCACATCAGCTGGCGTCAGCCGGTCCGTCTCATCCGGCTTAATCTTGTACTGCCTCTGCCACGGAACTTCGCTGCCTGCCTCGACCGATTGGCTGAATATCCCAAAAAACATCAAGAAGATAAAAACACACGCCGAGCCGGATAAGATAGTGCGCAATTCCATTTTGTCCCTTTCGTCCACAGACGAGCCGCTGTGGCGACCGACGAGCCACAATTAGTTTGTGTTCAACCATGCTCAAGTCCGTATTTGACCGTTGCAGAGCAATTACGGTGCCAATAATCCTCAGGGCGGGAAAAAGTCAAATACAATTTTGTAGGCGTGTTAAAAAATGAGCATTTTCTGCTATTTTTGGTCAAAAAGCGTGCATTTTTTAACTGCTTGAGACTATGTACCTATAAAAATTTTGCCCAAAAGGTCTAATAACTAAATGTCCCAAAGGCGCCTCAAGATTGACAGGCAAGCGGGGCCATTTTCCGGCTTTCTTACCCCCATTGTTTTCCCTTTTCTAACACAAAATAATTTCTATTGTGCTCAGCTTATATCAGCCGAAAAAGACATTTAGATAGGCCGTTTTTGGCTTAACGTAGGGTGGGCCGTGCCCACCATTTCTTTTCTGGTGTGCGGAGCACACCCTACATATAGTAAAAGAAAATGCTTACAACAATAAAAGGCAAATCCCTGGCTGACTATATTGCGGTGGTGGTGGTTCTTTTGATGGCTGTCGGCACCATCTTCGTTTTCTCAGCAAGTGCTAACATCGGTCAAGAGCTTGACTTACAGCGATTCTACGATTTCCCCAGCCTAAGGCAGATGCTGTTTTTCCCCTTGGCGATTATCGTTCTATATGCCGTCTCATGTATCGATTATCGCAGGTTTAGTTTCGCTCATGGCTGGCTAAAATCGTTGACCAGCTATTTATTAGTCCTTAGTATAGCGTTACTTATACTCGTTTTGGTCCCGCAATTCGGCGCGGAGGTAAACCGTGCCCGCCGATGGCTCAGGCTCCCGGTTGGAACTATTGTGGTAAGTTTTCAGCCCTCCGAACTGGCAAAATGGGCACTTGTTTTCTTCTTGGCTGCCGTTTGCGATAAGTTCTCTGCTGACATCAAGTTATATTGGAAACGGTTTGTACCTATCTGCTTTGTTATTGCGATGGTAGTTGGGCTGATAATCGTCGAAGATTTTGGCACAGCGGCATTTATAGCGCTTCTGGGCTTTTTGATGTTAATAATCGCTGGTGTAAAATTTTGGCATATCCTTACTCCTTTGCTATTCGGCGTTGTGGGTTTTCTTGTCGTGCTGGTCCGCTCACCAGACCGAATGCAGCGGATAGCTGCCTTCTTGAGTCCTGAGAGGTGGGTAGATTCAGCTGCTTATCAGGCGAACCAGTCGCTTATTGCGCTGGGCTCCGGTGGACTGTGGGGCAAAGGATTAGGTAACGGAATCTGTAAGTATGGCCATCTGCCGGAGGATACAACTGATTTTATCTTCGCAATCATCGGCGAAGAGCTGGGCTTCGCCGGGACTGCGGCTGTCATTGGATTGTTTATCGCACTTATTTTGTTGGGGATTTTGGTGATTGTACGATGCCGAGATTATTTCGGCCAGCTTTTAGCGGGTGGCATCGTGTTGACGATCGCGCTTCAGGCTGCGCTGAATATCGGCGTAGTAACGGTTGTGCTGCCGACAAAAGGTATGCCACTGCCTTTTGTAAGTGCCGGCGGAACAAGCATGTTGCTCTCGGCAGCCGCTGTCGGTGTGCTGTTGAACATTACCAGACAATCCGCCGCGGCACCCTCCCAGCAGGAGTATCCATCCACGGGCTGAGCAGGACTGTATGTCCGCAACGGCCCGTCACTTCAAGCTGTTGAGCAGAGTAATACCGGCGACCGATGCCATAAGAATTCCCACAACAGCAAGCCCCGCATCCAGGAGATGGTCCCGATAAGGTCGAATGCTCCTCATGACTGCCACCCCCAGGAAGATAGCAAAGAAGGTGGACAGAAAGACAAACACAAACCTGCTGGCAAAAGGCAAACCAAGGGACGCAAAGAGGGTGCTCACGAATCCAAGTACGAACGATCCGAGGGCCATTCGGCGGATCTTGCCAGGTGGGGTGGCATCAGGCTGTTCTGAGCCTGGCTGCTTTTCGCTTAATATCCGTTCGACCTCGGCTTTACTGCGACCGAACACCTCCTTCACATCCTCTGCGGCTGAAACCGCAAGCTCGCGGATTCGCGGCGGTATTGCAACTTCGATTTCCTTTTGGCCAAAAGCTGCTTTTACTTGCTTTTTTGTCATCACCACCAGGGCACAGATTCCCATGGGCAGTCCGACGATGGCTCCCGGCGAAAATGGAAACATCGCTAAGATACTGCCTGCCACTGATAGACGATAGGACCGCAGCTGCATCAGGTTCCACCCGCCTAAGATAACAAAGACTCCGTGCGCCGCCATGGCAAGCACAACGACCAATTCGATCGCGCCTGGCAGGAACCCGAACACGCTGCCGGTGAATCCTCTCTGAATCAAATGAACCATTGCCGCTACCACCGCCCCCATGATGCCCAGGCAATTGATGCCGCCGGCGACCAGCAACCCCATTGCGGGAATCCATACACGTTGCCGAATAGCACCGATTCTCTCATCTTTGGGGCTTTCAAAGCCCTTGCTTGTCTGCTCCTCCGCTCGCCTGTCGGAGCAGATCGTTTCCACGTCGGTTTTTACTTCAGAGGCATGCTGATAGCGCCGCTCGGGCTCCTTCTCCAGAGTCTTGAGCACAACTTCGTCTAATCGGACGTCGACGTGAACCTTCTTCGACGGCAGTGGAAACCGCCCAAGCGGCAGCTCCCCCGTCAGCATTTCGTAGAACACCACGCCCAATGAGTAAATGTCCGCGCGGTGGTCAACCTGGTCAGGATGCTCGATCTGTTCCGGGGCCATGTAATGCGGTGTACCCATTCTCTGGCCAGCTTGTGTCAGTGTGTACACAGTTGCCGGTCGAGCCAAGAGCTTGGCCAGGCCGAAGTCAGCAATCTTTACCCGCCCTTTTTTGTCCAGCAGGATGTTCTCGGGCTTAATGTCCCTATGTACGATACCTTCATCATGGGCGTACTGCAGGGCCTCGCAGATCTGTGGAACGATGGCCAGCGCCTCAGAGGGGCTAAGCTGTCCGGCCTGAATCACACGCCGTAGATCCGTTCCATCCATGAACTCCATGATGAAGTAATACAACTCGGCCTCCGTTTTGCCGAAGTCATGTACCGTGACGATATGCGGATGGTTGAGCTTAGCAAGGGAGCGAGCCTCACGAGTGAATCGCTCGGCAAAGGCTTGCGTTTGGCTAACCTTCGGCGGCAGGATTTTCACCGCCACCAAGCGGTCAAGCTGCTTTTGGCGGGCCTTGTAGACCGCCCCCATGCCGCCTTGGCCTAATAGCTCAAGTATCTCCAGTTGGGGAAACTGCTTAGCCAGCTCTGTCAGCTCAGGTGGCACAAACCGGCCCGGTGGCGTCTGGCTGGTGGGCACATCGTCTGTGGCGCCCGGCTGGTCCTGGCTCTTGGCTTCGGTGCCAGTTTGCAGCCCGAGCTTCATAAGGCATCGCGGCCACAGGCCTTGTGGTGCATCAGCCGGCAACTCACCCCCACACTGAGAACAATGTTGCTCTTCAGCCATGACAGCGCCTCCTTTCCGGATTTTATTCGCTTCTACCTATTACTTAGGCAAAAAGGACGAAAGGTTACAAACTTCTGCAAATTTTTTCTTTTGTCGCCACATCAATAAGCTCAGCAAGCCAGGGCGGCGAACAGGTCCCGGATTTCCTCCTCAATTTGCTCTTGGCTTGTGACCGTCTGGGCGATTTCGTCCCTTAATAACTCTCGGTACCGTTGACGCAGCCGATGCACTGCCACTTTCACGGCCCCTTCGGTCATATCCAGCTTGGCAGCTACTTCGCGGTAAGAGACGGAGCTTTCCTCAGCGGTCAGATAAACTTTTAGATGCTCAAAAAGATTCTGCTTGTTCGTACTGGCTACTTCAGCTTGCAGCTGGTCGTTGGTAATTGGTAATTGGTGATTGGTAATTACCAGTTTCCAATTTCCATTTACCAGTTTCCATTTACCCTGTCCGAACGCGCCGGCTGCTCCATTTCAATGCCTTTGGCACATTTGGTAATTGGTAACTGGTAATTGGTAATTACCAGTTACCAGTTACCAGTTTCCAGTTACCAGACCCAAGTTCTGGGCTGGCTATCAATTGCCCGATTCGAGCAAGGATTTTCTGAAAGAGTGTCCGTGGAAATCCTCGATACTCGATTCTTGATACTCGATACCCGCAACGAGAATCGAGCATCGAGCATCCGGCATCGAGATTTCGACCAGTCCTTTACGGACTTAGGTAATGCCAGCTGTTTTGTGCCAGACGTCTGGGTTCTGTCTTTACTTCATATTTGGCTGGACGCAAATCCGCCACCGCCCAAGATAACAAGGGGTTTACCAATATCTTTATCCGACTTGTCGGACGAGTCCGACGGAGACTCGACCAAGCGAAGATGGGCTTAATCCGCCTCCGGCGGATGAATGCCTAAATTTCGAAGTGCCTAAAATTCGCTTAACGGTTGCGGTTACGCGGCTCGTCACGGTTATGTTTAATCCGCCAAAGGTGGAACGATAAACGAAAAACGCATTTTATCCACCGTAGGCGGATTTAGCTCACTTTAGGCATCTTTATCAGCCGCAGGCGGATTAAGCTCATTTTGGGCACTTTCTGAGCCACCGCGGTCCCAACATGGTACCTTCTGACGCGTTTTTTGGCTTGAGAAGCCTGCTCCCACAATGTATATTGTTGGCAGTAGCAACTTTTGACGTTCACCATCAGATGTCCACCGACATCAGTCTCGGCAAGGCACGTTACCCCCGCTCTTGTCGTCGCCTGCCCCTGCGTCTCCCGACGCAAGTCGGGGCAGCGGGACAAGAAGACGCGGGGGGACGAGCCGAGCCTTGACGGAAAGGATTCGATATTCAATATCGGACTCGTCCGACAAGTCGGACACTCGTCCAAGGAGGTGTTTGCGCATGAGTACGAAAGTCTTTATTGCTGTAGCTTTTTCACTTGTGGTGTTATCATCGGGTTGGGCGGAATCACTCCCTGTCTATTTCGGAACTTACACGTGGCCAGAGAATTCCAGTAAGGGGATTTACCACAGCATGCTCGACCTCGAGACTGGAAGACTCTCCAATCCGGTTCTTGCAGCCGAGGCCGGAAATCCGTCATTTCTCCAGATACATCCTAATGGCAAGTTCCTCTATTCCGTCAGCGAGGCTGACGGAGCCGGGAGCGTCAGTGCTTATTCAATAGAAACGGACACAGGAAACCTCAAGTTCCTTAACCAACGGCCATCGGGTGGTGCAGGTCCATGCCATGTCAGCATCGACCATGCAGGAAGAAACCTGCTTGTTGCCAACTACGGCAGTGGGAGCGCCTCGGTGATTCCGATCGAGCTGGATGGCAGACTCGGAGAACCGACGGGCTTTGTGCAGCATGAGGGTTCCAGCGTTAACCCCAAGCGTCAGAAGGGTCCTCATGCACATTCGATCAACGTTAGCCCGGACAACCGCTTTGCATTCGTCGCCGACCTCGGAATCGACAAGATCATGATTTACAGGCTGGACATTGAAAAAGGGACGATTGTCCCCAACAGTCCTCCGTTTGCAAAGGTTAAGCCTGGGGCTGGACCGCGGCACTTTGCCTTCCACCCAAATGGGAAGTATGCTTATGTAATCAATGAACTTGATTGCACAGTAACCGCTTTTGCCTATGATTCGGCTTCGGGTGCTCTTACGGAGCTCCAGACCATCACGACACTTCCAAAGGGATTTGGCGGGTCCAACACGTGTGCTGAGGTATGCTTACACCCGGGTGGGAAATTTCTCTATGGCTCGAACCGGGGGCATGACAGTATTGTAGTTTACCGAGTAGATCTGTCCAATGGCACACTGACTCTCATCGAGCACGAAACTACCGATATCAAAATCCCGCGAAACTTCAACATTGACCCGACGGGCAAGTTTTGCCTCGTTGCCAACCAAGGTAAGGATAGTGTTGTTGTCTTCCGAATCGACCAGGAAACCGGCGCGCTTGAGCCAACGGGGCATAAGATTTCCATAGCAAAGCCAGTCTGTGTCCGGTTTCTAAGACCCAGTCGCGAGGTTTCTAAATGAGCGGGTGTGGTAGGTTTGGCAAATAGTCCTGGTATTGGTCCCATCGCGTTTAGCTGTTCGCATTTTTGCGTATTGTTCCACCGTAAGCATAGTTAGAGATTCGTGGTTCGTGACCCGTGATCCGTGCGACGAGCGACGAGCGACGGGCGACGCTTCACGAGATACGATTATAGGCGATAGGATGATATACCCTAAACCCTAAGTCAGCATCGGCGAACCGAGGACCACACGGCGGCGATAATGCCTAAACGGGCAACACATAGATGGCGTGTTGGTGTGTATTCTGTTACAATAATACAGGTATTTGGCTCTTGTTTCGCCCAGGCCCGGGTTTGGAGATAAACGTATCTTTTAAGACTGGTATAAAGGTAACAATTAAATCAAACAGGAGATTATGTCAAAATGAAGGTTTTATGTGTAGCATTTTATGGTTTTGTTTTCGCAAATTTATTTGCTTCAACAAACTTGCAACACAGATACAGTGACCATCCCTTTTTGCAGGATTTCGCAGAGAAGATTCCACTTTCACAGGAACTATCCGACTTGTCGGACGAGTCCGATGCACAGCTGCTCGCAGTAGCTTCAGACAGAAATGGCCGGATTCTTGTTTTGTCGAGCAAAGGACTTTTGCAAATTCATAATGGAAAATTGGTAAAGGATTGCCGTTACAGACCTATGCTGGATATGCAAATAAGAAGCTTAGATATCTATCGGAATCAATTTGTTTATTTAACTGATAAGGTTGTCTTTAGCAACGCCTGGGCGGGAAGATTTTCCGTGCCACATAAGATGGCTGATGTTAGGTTATTGGCGATGGGGGACGAGTTTGATTTTCTTGTGGTTGGAAAAGATGCTGCCGCCTATTATCACAGTGGCATACAAGCTAATAACTGGCAAACTACTGGGCAGGATGTTAAGCAGCTTCATTTTGACCAGAAACGTAACCGATTTTTTCTCTTGTCCGGCAGTAGTCTCGAATGCCTTTTACCCGCTAAAGACATGGTCAAAGTTTTTGAGGGCGCAAATTTGAACTGTATTGAACTGGCGAGCAATAATGCCGTTCTTCTGATTGGCACACAGGATGGTTATATCGAATTAGATGCGGATTCCTTTCATCAAAAATCAACCCTGCGGAAAAAACTGCCCTGGCCAGATATACGTTGTATTAAAGAGATACCCTGCCCCGTGAGAGAACACACTATGGCCGACGAGGAATCCTGGACAGCAGAAATCTTTCACGGGGCAGGAACCCAAATCGGTACAAAAATCTGGTTTGGAACACCCAGGGGGGCTTTTGCATTACGCCGTTCCGGCCACATTGATTATTATGCCTCGAAGCGATGGCTTGTAGATGACAATGTCATCGATATTGCAAAAGGGCCAGATGACTCTGTACTGATTCTTTCGCAGAAGGGGCTGAGCATTATTCACTTGGAAATGATGACCCTCCAGAAAAAAGCGGAGCATTTTGACAAGCTTACGCGAAAGCGGCACGTAAGGTACGGCTTAAATAGCACATTTATTATGACCAAAGCCGGTGATTTATCAACAGGAACACTTGTCGATGAGGATAACGATGGCTTATGGACATCTATGTATCTGGCAGGAGAGCTTTTTCGTTATGCTGCTACCAAGTCAAAAGAAGCCTTAAAAAACTGTTATGAGTCTTTCGAGGCAATGGAACGTTTGGTTTATATAAATCCAATAGAGGGATTTCCTTCACGCTCCTTTGAGCGCGCTGGTTATCAATTGGCAGATAAGCCAAATTGGCATACCGCAGAGGACCCCAACTGGGCTTGGAAAGGTACCACCAGCAGCGATGAAATTGTAGGTCACTTTTTCGCATACAGCATTTTTGCCGAAGTAATTCCGGACGAAAAATGGCGTGGCCGGGCAATTACACTTATGGACCGCATCATGGAGCATATCGTCCGAAATGACTGGTACCTTATCGATTACGATGGCAAGCCTACGCGTTGGGGCAGATGGAATCCAGATTACATTAATCAATTTCCCAAAAAGGTTGGCGATCGCAGACTTAACTCTATCGAAATCATTTCATTTCTGCAGGCAGCATATCACTTCACAGGCAAAGAAATTTACAAAGAGAAAGCTTTTGAGCTGTTGGAAAAACACGGCTACCTGGATAATATCGAGATTTCTGTAACCCACATAGGTCAAGTGCCGGGTATTGACTTGACTACAGAATGGAATCACTCCGATGATGAGCTGGCTTTTTTATGTTATTGGAATTTATATAAATATGCTTTTTCGGAAGAACTCCGCAAAAAATATTGCCAGGCAATTAAAGACCACTGGGAAATTGAACGACCGGAGAAAAATCCGCTATGGAATCTCATTTACGCCATGACTGGAGCTTTACAATTTGATTTGGAAGAAACCATTTGGAGTTTAAAAGAATTCCCGCTGGATACTATTAGCTGGTCTGTTAAGAATAGTCATCGCAAAGACTTAGAGTTTTTGGAACCCAATTTTCGTCAGCAAACTACACGGAGAGTACTACCGCCAGATGAACGCCCTATGAGCAAATACAATGCTAACGCTTTTCAGTTAGATAGTAGCGAGGATGGGCGCCGTGAATACAGTGGTGATATATTCCTCTTGCCGTATTGGATGGGAAGGTATTTGAAAGTAATTCAATGACCAAAACGCATTAGTCAATTTTCGATTTATGATTTACGATTTTCAATCGGCAATCGACAATTGGAAATCGAAAATAAAGCTCGCTCGTCTTGGCAATAGCACATCCGGGCCTGACTATGAACGATACGTCAGCTACTGCTGTTATCGGCGAGGGTCACTCTGGCGAATTACCTCGCCGCCCTCTGGACTGGCTGAAGGTCTTCGGCCCCGGAGCAATCATTGCATCACTGACGATTGGAACCGGCGAGCTGATTTTTTCGAGCCGCGGCGGCGCACTCTTCGGATACCGCATCCTGTTTCTGTTCGTTATCATCTCGCTGCTGAAGTGGGCCTTAGTGGTGGCATCGTCGCGTCACATGGTGTTGACTGGCGTACACCCCTACCAGCGGATGCTCGATCTGCCGGGACCACGCGGCTGGCTGCCACTAATGCTGTTCCTGATTGCGGCCGTTTGCTTGCCGATCTGGGTCAGTTTCCACAGCGGTGTCTTGGGCAACTTGACTGCCTGGATGACCGGGACGAGCGAAATGTTGGGAGGCGGTATTGACTACCTCTGGGGCGCAGCGATCCTGGCCGTCGTAGTGGCGATCACCGCCTTGCGCGGTTACTCGACGCTGGAGCGCATTCAACTGGTTATTGTGGCTGCAATGCTCTTCTGCGCGGGCGTGACGCTGGTTCTCTACCACCCAGATTGGCTGGAACTTTTGAAAGGAACCTTCATTCCGCAGCCCTATGTGTACCCGCAGTGGCTCAGCGCCGAGTATCCGCATATCGCCAGCCAGCCGGTATGGGTCGAGACAACCCGTTACGTTGGCGTTATTGGCGGCGCCGGTTTCGATTATTTGACATACACCTCCTTTATGCGTGACAAAGCATGGGGACAGGCCGGCGAGGGTCCTGTCTCTGACAAGCGACTCGCCGAGATTGCCGACGATCCAGCGCATCCGGTTCGCCGCTGGGTCCGCGCTCCGATGGTCGACTGCTCGATCAGCTTTCTAGTGATCGTTGCCTTCAGTGCCGTCTTCGTAGCTTCAGGAACGTTGATCCTCGGCCCGCATCACAAGATCCCGGACGAGAAGAATCTGCTTAATCTCCAGTCGGCGTTTGTGACGGGCATACATCCTTGGTTGTTACCGCTATACGTGGCGGGGGCATTCCTGACCATGGTAGGAACGCTCTACGGTACACTGGAAGTCGCTTGCAGCATCGCCAGCGAAATGGCGCACGCGGCCAGTCGCGATTTTGCCATCCGGAACGCCCGTCGCATCAAGCGCATAACGGTCACATGGTGTGCTTTCGGTGCATGCGCAATTCTGTTATGGTTGTTTGCTTATCAGTCCACTGGTGCTCCGGGCAAACCGCGCCTGCTGCTGGCGATCCTGACTCCCGCCAACTTGTTTACTGGTGTATTAGGTTGTGGGTTGTTTTGCCTGATGAACCTGTGGATGGACCAGAGATTTCTTCCCAAAGCGTTGCGGCTGCCCGGGTGGCTGTGGTTGTTGAATCTGGTTTCCGGTTTAGTTTTTCTTGGCCTTGGGCTAAAAGGTTACTGGGACGACCAAAGCCGCTGGTACGCAATCGGCAGCCTGTGCGTCATGCTTTCGGTCGCAGCTGCTGGAGCGCATCTGGCTGGCAGATGGATCACACTAGCGGATGGCAAAGAGGCGTGATGATCAGCAGCCCCGTCTTTTTTGACAAGATGAACAGGATAATCCTTTAAATCCGGTCGGTCAGACTTCGAGGGTCAGCTTCAGGCAGTCCTTAGCGCATTCGGCATACATCTCGAAGGCCTCTGGGGCCTTATCCCAGGGCATGCGCGGCCTGACTATCTCGGTAAGAGCAGAGGCCCGCTCATCGAGGATCATGTCCGCCGCTGTCTGGAAGAATAAGCCGCACTCCGGGCCAACAGATGTGTTGACCTGAATCTCCTGGCGGAAGACATGATACCAGGGGAACTCCTGCAACTGGTAGTGCGGCACACCGAAAACTAACAGCCTGCCGCCGTGCCTGGGGAGATATGCGGCGGTCTTGAGCGAATCGACGTAGCCGACTGCCTCGACTACGAGGTCAACCATTTCCCCGTTAGTCAACTCCTTGACGACCTTGACAACATCCTTTTTCGAAGCGTCGATGATATAGTCTGCTCCGTAGCGTTTGGACCATTCCAGGCGCCAGTCGAGCAGATCAGTCGCAATGACCATCCTTACTCCCATCAGCCGCAACACATGTGTGAATATCAATCCCGTTGGACCCTGGCCGACCACGGCGCAGCTTTGGCCAATCACGCCATCCGTTCGCGTAAGCGCCCGAAGCACTGTCGCCAGTGGCTGGGCAACAATCAGCGCCGCCGGGTCGGGCGCATCCTTGGGCAGACGCGCAATCCCCGGGGGTCGACAGACGATGTACTCGGCGAAGCCGTAAGGACCTTGAGGCAGGGCCAGCACTAACGCTCCTTTTTCCCAATCATCACAGCGAGACTCAACTATTATGCCGATGTTTTCGTGTCCGGACCAGCCCACCGGATTAGGATACTCAATGTCGCCCCAGAGACCTTTACCGGTGTATTGGCCCATGTTGCTCCCACAAAGGGCCACGTGACTGCACCGTACCAGTACCTCACCTTCGACCGGCTCGGGCTTTGGGGCGTCGGAAAGCATCGCAATCTTTCTTGGCTCTACTATCTGGATTGCTCTCATTGGTAACCTCTTTGGCTCTTACCACAATAGTGGGCAACAAAATAGAGTTATGAATATTGGAGAATTGTGATAGGAGAATAGGGTAAAACAAAACCTTTCTTACCTGGTCGATCTAATGATGCAATCATTTGCCTTAGTTTGCTAATATCATCTACAAGTTTTACCTGCTCTGGATAATATGAGTGTAATTCATCCTCCGACAAATGTGTACTATATATGATTTCTGTCATAGCCGAATCGTAGTTGGCATTTCGTTTATGTCTTTTTTCTAAGATTTTCTCATCCAATAACCAGCGATGATTTCCTAACCCCTGGCGGCAAGATGTTAGCATCATATACGTTCCATCTTCTTTGATAACTGTTCGTGTTGGCGTTAGACCTTTTAACGTTTGAATGAAGTTCAAATCAAAGGGAGAACTACCCGCTATGCAGAAGTCTGCTTTATAAGGCAACTTGACTACAGAAGCCTTTAATGACAGACTTACTCCTTCTCTATGCGCTTTTATCCAATCTCCACAATATAGGCCAATTATTTCTCGTTTATAGTTCAGTACCGCATTAACAAGAAAATCAATACCAATTTTGCCAGCTGATTCTTCAGTATCATTGCGCCATTCATTATCAACTACTCCAATTTCACCTCTTTTGAGGCTATGGTTATTAAATATCCATTCTAATCCTGCACAACCAGGAAATAATATTTTGGCCCCTCCGGAAACACCGTCGCCATAGTGCGGACCAATAGTGCCGATAGCAATTTTCAATTCGGCCTCAAGAACTATTGGATTTATTAAAATTGGGCTGCCTAGGTTTGTTTTGCCCAGGTTTGTTAGTTCACCTTCGCAATCATGATTGACAATTTTGAAATTTTTGAATCGCCCTGCCAGTTTGTTGTTATAATTGTATTGTTCCATATCTTTATGGGCGCCATTGGCGAAGAGAAAGGTGATATTTTCATTAGGAACGCCTGCCTTGCTCAATTCTTCGACGACAAGCGAGGCAATAAGGCAAGTATTTAAAGGGCGTGTGGCATTTTCCAAGATTATTACCACATTTTTTTTGCCTTTGGCAATTTCAGAAATGGGCGCATTGCCAATAGGATTTTTTATGGAATGAATAATTTGCTGATAACTTAGTGGTTCTATGTAGGCAGGTACCAGTTCAGCAATCTCTGCATTACCACCCATTGGTAATTCTATAAATGAGTCTTCATAGGGTATTTTGAATACTTGTTTACCCGTTGGCTTTTCTTTTCTCTTAGTACGGTAATTATTCAAAAGCAGCCCTTTACAAATTGTTATTGTTGTATGGTAATCCAGTTTTTCGATACTGAATTTACCATAATTATGCTACCCTTTGGAAAAGACTGCAAGCATTTGTCCCGCGAAAGCAGGGTAGCCGAGCTGTTTTGTTTCTTACCTACAGACCGCATAGACCTCAAATTTAAAAACGCTCGGCCCAGGGGCCGGATCTTCCATATAGAGCGTGATCGTCTGCTGATTTTCTGTGCACGGCTGATTCATTACATACACTGTACCTCGTACTTCAAGCGGCTTAATTACGACTGTGCAAGGCTGATCCGAAGGAAGATCGTTGTGCCATGTAAGAATATTGGCCATAGGATCAGCAGCAAGGTGCTCAATGCTGTACTTACCACATTTGAGCTTGACGATATCCTGGCCATCAATTGTTCCCTGCCAGGAAGCAATATGCAAAGCGTTGGAATGTTCTGTTAGCAGTTTTTCGCAAGTCAACCTTGCCTCGGCGAACATTTTTTCGATCTCCTTCGGAGAAGGTGCTTGCTTCAGAATTTGCTCTGTTTCTTCAAGATTGCTCAAAGCTCTTTCCGCTAAATCAATGAAAGTTTCAATTCCGAGCAACTTGTAGTAACTGAAGTCTTTTATGTAAATCTCAACAGATTGCTTCAGGGCCTTGAGACTTTTCGATAGAGCTGCTCTATTCTGCCCTGTCGGTTGCTCTTTGTACTGGAAAATATCTCAAAAAACCGATCACATAAGCGCGATTCAATTGCAGCGAAGCTAATCCGTGTTTCAGCAGTTTTTCAAGCTCCGCCGCCTTTTCGGGGTCTTTAATTTTGTGCTTGCAATCCTCATAGATTTGGAGCATCTGTTGAGCAACATTTACACCGTGGTCTAACTCCTCTATGGTTTGCGGTAGCCACGGTTTGCATTCGAGATAAATGTCTCTTAAGAATCTGTCAAGTCCTAAATTCGAAGCACCCCTGCCTTCGCAGGGGTAAACTTGTCCCCGCAAAAGCGGGGATTCGAAATCCGAAACAAAATAAGTGAGCTAAAGTTTGAAGTGCCTAAAGTGCCTAAAATTGAAATTGTAACTTTAGCTCACTTTAGACACTTTAGCTCACTTTAGGCACTGTACTTTTTTCGGATTTCGAATTTCGATATTCGGATTTCGGATTTACCAGCGTATTTATTTTGCTCTATTCGGGTAGACCACTGCCGCCATCAGTGCGGGTCCGTATCGCTGCCATCGTTGTAAGGTTCATAAGCGTGCCATTGGTCGCCGCAGGTGAGTTTGATTGCAAGAAGCAGCCCCCGATTAAGTCGGGGGTAGATTTTCCCAAATTCCTGCACAACCACTTTATGTATCGTCTTGACGAAACGACGATAACGTTCTTCAATCCTGGGATTGGGTTCGGTTTCTGGGGAATGGATGACATCAAAAGCCTTAAAATCGTAATGCGGATAAATCTCGCCGATACGGGTAGCGACACCATCCAACTTGGGGTAAGCAGCCAGAAACTCACGATACTTAGCTTGAAGCGCATGCCAAAAGTTCTCGTCTTTCACCGAGGCTGTTGACTTATATTGTTTAAGCAACACCGGCAAGTAGATGAACTCATCGCCTATGAGTAGAAGCCCCAAATGATATGCATGAGCTATTTCAATGAACCGGTTCAGAAATGCGCCAAACCTTTTGCTACGCTGCTGATACCCCGAACTTGTCCAGAGGAAAAAGTTCTCGGAATTTCCAAGGACTATGAAATTGTACCCGTACTTTACCGCTTCAATTGTAGACTCTTCAAATTGCTTAAGAATCTTGTCGAATTCGCTACCGGAAGTATTCGGCCCTAATAAAGTATTGGCAGGTAGCTGGCCTATCAGTAGAAACCGGTAGGGCAACGCTGGTACTGCCTTTTTGTTGATTTCCGGTATTCGATGATGGATGCGGACTTGGTCTGAGATATCGAACAATGCAAAGGATAGCCCAAGGGGGACGTTAGCAGCGATTTGAATTGTTCGCGGGGATCTCGCATCGGTTCTGATCTGGTAAGCGCTTTGAGATAGCAGTTGCGCTTCTTGCTCATTGAACCCATACGGATGCCCAACACTTACCACACCAAGGCTAACAGTGAAAACCGTGTTTTCATTTCTTTTGTGCCGTTCTATCGCAGGTTTTATACCAGCATTTTCAAGTGCGGTCTGAAGCTCCATCCTTGCTGCCGCAACAGCCGGATCTTCTAATACTTCTTTCTGCCCTTCTACCTGCCAGGTTTGTCCCACTGCTATTTTTGGTAACAATGCTGCGTAACTGACAACTGCCAAAACAGTGGTTGATCGTATGAACTTGCTCATCATTCTCATGTCCTCCTATGTTTATTCTTCAGAGATGTAGGGTGGGCTGTGCCCACCATTTTTTGCTATTCCAAGATTGATGCCATAGACGACCAGCCGTTAGAGTTTACGAGGGACGAGTCATCCCCGCCTACGCGGGGACAGGCTTGCCCCTGCGGAAGCAGAGGGACGAATCGTCCATCCCTGGCCGCCGGCGGCCAGCCGGCTAACAAAATTCGAATATCGAAATTCGAAATCCGAAACAAATTCTAATGACCAAAATTCAAATGACCTAAACAACTATGTTTTGAACATTTGAGCATTTGAATTTCGATATTGTTTCGGATTTCGAGATTCGAATTTCGGATTTAAAAACATTATTAGATTATGCTGCAAGGCTAATGAAAGGTTGTTTAATGTCTAAATCAAAAGGTCTATTTAAGAACTTGCGAGGATTTTTGGGGGTCGTTATTTTTGTCGCCTGACCGTATGGTGAATTTCAACGACAAGTGGGACAACCTCTTGCCATAGTCGGCATGACTTCATGCGCGTCAAAACGGCTTGTCAAATGGCTTAGTCCGGCCAGCGAGCCACGCAATCTCATCCTGGCTCAACACACGCTCATAAATGCGAACCTCATCAAGCGAACCTGAAAAAACGCGGTCATTGTTTGTTCCACGACGACCTATATTCACATCTATATTAGCAACAATATTGAACGTGTCAGGGTCGGTCGTCGTTTGGCTGTCATCGTTACCATCCAGATAGAGTCTCACGGCTGGATACGAAAGCGGAGCGTTCTCGCTCACCGTTAGTGCCACATGGTGCCACTGCCCGTCCGCCAGTACCGTGTTGCCCTGTAAATTCCCATTTGAATGCTCTATGCGCAGCCTACCCTGGTCAAGACGAAAGTCCACTCTTTGACCACCTGCCTGCGTGCCCCAGTTGACCATCGTGCCGTTGCCCCCAGTCTTGACCCATGCAGCAATGCTGAAGGCTCCTCCACCGAGAATACCCTTATAGCCGGTTATCACCACATAGTTACTGCCAGTCAGATTAACGGCCTGGCCAACCTTACCCGCTGCAAAGGTCGGATTGCCCACTCCAGCGCCGTGGCGGTTATTGCCGGAGCTGTCGTTGAGGTTGCCTTCAAACTGCCAGTAACCTGCCAGACTAGCGCTGCTGGGCTCTGCCGGCGTGATCAACTGACGGCTATATGGATACAGCCGAATATCGTCAAAGTAAACCACTCCCTTGCCGCCAACCGCTCCGCTACGCTCAAAGCCAATAATTAGCTCCGTGACATTTCTAAGATTTATGCTGAGTCCGCCAAAGGCGGATAGCTCAATATTCCACGGCTGCCAGGCTGTTCGTCTTAAGCCATCGGCATCACCATCGTATATAACCTTTGAGCCATTGAGCTTTACATACATCCGCTCTGCAGCATTATTCGGATCACCACGGAACCATAGCGACAATGTCTTAATGCCGTACTTGGTCCAATCCTTGCCGACTGGTAGATTAGCAACATTCGCTGCGGCCTCTGAATAACTGGCAGTAGTGCTGTTGTCGTAACTAAGCGGCATAGACTGCTTTCCGCCATGAATGATGGTTTTCTCTGCAAAAGGAGGATTGGCATAACCTACCTGCGAGCCGTTTGCAGGGTCGGCCCAGCCGTCTACCCACGTGTCGAATATCCTGTCAGGCTCAAAGTCATTGTAGTCCTCAAAGTCGTCAACTACAAGGAATTCACGCGTGGTAAAGTTCAAGACATCGCCCTGCCAGATGGCGGGCGTCTCGGCCTCATTGACCTCATCGACCCGCCAGTAGTAAGCCTTACCCAAATCGAAGGATAGAGGACCGTAGCTGGCTTGGCTGACGGTAGTAACCGGGGCAGTTCCTTCTATCACAGCCTGGTTGCTGTCGCTGAGGTACACATTGTGCTTAGCTGCCTCTCTTCCTGCTCGCCAGCCAAGAGTTACATTATCCACGCTTATACCTGTGGCCCCGGAAGCAGGATTAGGTTCTCTTGTCATAACAGGTACGTAAAAGAAGCGAACCTCACTGAGACCATATTGGGGCACCATACCACCCCAGTTACTGTTGGCAGCGAGCTTGATGTACTTAGCTACAACGCTACTAAGATCAACCGTGGTATTGTATGCGTAACCAGCCGTACCGGGAGCCCTGGCAAATTGTGGCACATCAGCCAATACCGCCCAATCAGTTCCGTTGGTTGAATACTCAATCGTAACCTCTTTGAAGCCAAAACCAACAACTGGCTCAATGGAGGCATTATAGTTCCATACCCACATCTGGTGCAGTTTATAGACCTTGTCGAACTCATACTGTATCCAGGTTGGCTGAGGCCCAGTCATACTACTAAGCCATACGCTTGTTTCTGCAGTCGAGTGCAGGTCAGCGGCATCCAGCCCTGAGTCGTTAATGGTATTTTCAGGCTTCGTGTTTGTGTTGAACTGGCTGGAAGAGGTGGCAGTTATTAAGGTGCCGGCAATCGGATAAGCGATAGGTTCGACTGTAAATTGCCAGACATCACCTTTGAAGATTGTAAAGTCAGGCGGCGCGTTGACCTCATCGACCCGCCAGTAGTAGGTCTGGCTAAAGTCGAGAAGGCCTGCAGGGTCATAACTATTACCACTCTGGTTTGAGCTAGCCAGCACATTCCGAGGATTCGTTCTGCTGGCGCTGTTGACATCAGAGAAAACGGTTCCAAAGTACACATCATGTGTATTAGCGAACTCTCCCGGCATCCAGCTCAGGACCACGTCTCGCGGTATATCTATCGCCTCATTAGCTGGACTTGGGTTAGAGGCAGAACCAAGAGGAACACCTTTCATGGCCTGCTTGATCTCCTCCTTGGTCAACACCTTGTTGTAGACGCGCACATCGTCGATCAGGCCGATGTAGGCCTCATTCCACTGATTGGTACCGATACGAAACGGTCCCGTGCCGGGGTTCATAGATGAACTATCCAGGCGGTCGGTCTCGACTCCGTTGATGTAGAACACCAGACCCCCGCTCTTCCCAGGCAGGAATGTGACGGCTGCATGTTGCCATATCCCAACCTCCAGAATCGAGTTATTGCCAGTGTGATCTCGGATGCCAGGCGTAGTGAACCGAAGTCGGGTATTGCTGGCTTTGAACGTATACGCTGCGTTACGCCCGACAAAGCCCCGCTCACCGCCGAGCGCGGCTGGATTGATCCAGCAGGCGATAGTAATCGCCGTGGTAATCTGCAACTGCGGGGGATTGCCGCAGTCCACCCAGTTACTACCGTCTAATGCCAGCGCACCACCACGATATCCAGTCACCCACCTGGGATTACCAACGAGAGTACCATGATTGTCATAGCCGGACCGGTCCAGAGCGGTGGTGCCTCGGCCCTCGTCAAACCTCCACCAGCCGACAAGATTAGGATCAGCAGCGTCGGCTACGTTCGTCAGAAACAAACACAATACCAAAACAAAAGAAACCAAGTTAATCGATTTTTTACACATGATATGCCTCCTTTTTAAAAGTTTCTTGCCCGCCTGTGGCGGGTGAAAGTTTTTAGTTTTGAATTCTACTTGATTTGAGTCTACCTCCTTCCTTCAAGAGCCGAAATGATCTATCAATCACCATGTAAAGGACCTTGGTTACATACTCAAGAAACCAAAATCCACAGATTTTCATTCTTTTATTTATATCAAATTATCTACCTCGCTTCAATCAAAAACTCAGTTCTTCTATCACCAGTGGAAACCCTACCATTGTTTCAATCCACCTAAGAAGATCTCTCGATACACCTATCATTATCACGGATGATATCAAAATCGGCCAGATGGCTGCCGAGCACTTGCTCGAGCGGGGCTTGCGGCATTTCGCGCTCTGTGGCTTCAATGACGCTCCTTGGTCCGAAGCTCGTAAGAAGAGCTTCCCAAAGCGGATTGCAAAAGCAGGTTTTGAAACTCACATCTACAACCAGCCTAAGTCGCGAGCAAGACGCAAGTAGCCGCAGGAGCATAAAGAAATGGCCGGATGACTGGTCGATCTTCCTAAGCCGATCGGTATTATGGCGTGCAAAGATGACCGAGGTCAACACGTGATAGAGGCGTGTAAGCAGGCCTCTGGACCAGTCGGTCTATTGCCGATTTTCGATTTGCAATCGGCATCCGGCAATCGTAAATCGTCAATCGCAAATTTCTTGCCTCGAGAAGCGTGGTCATAAATGACGCAAAATGGTTACAAATATGCGCAAAATGGCTTGTAGTTTGGCCAATACCAAACATACAATATGAGAATTAGACTTCTATAGTGGAATCTACAAATGATCGTGAACAAAGGGAGATTTTTATGGCCAACGAAAAACACTCAAAGCTGAGAAACCTATTGTTCGGTACCGAGGATGTATCCTCTATCATGCTTGGATTTATTTTGGCAATCATTGTAATGCTGGCGGCTGTGTTTATGACCAAAGCAATGCCGATCTCTCGACTGGTAATTGGAAATTGGAAACTGGAAATTACCAATTACCATTTACCAATTACCAATCCAGAGGATTTGGGGCGTGCGGTGCGTTCTATACGGTATAAGTACATTCACAATGATTATCCTGATTTACCGGCCACGCCCCCTGCGGACGTGGGTCGAAGTCGCACATTTGACGCGATGCGTCGCCTGCGAGCCCAGGGCAAACTCAATGAGAATCAGATGGCGTGCTTTGCCAAGCCGCGTCCCGTCGAGGAACTTTACGATGTCATCAACGACCCACACGAGATGCATAATCTCGTGGATGACCCCAGATACGCCGATGTGCTCAAGGAGCATCGCCGGGCTTTAATCGATTGGTCGCAGCGTACGGACTTTCGAATCCCTCTGATCCGGACGCCGGACGAATTCAACCGCGAGACGGGTGAACCGCTGCCCAATCGCATTCGTCCTCGACCGTCAAAGAGAGACTTCCAGAAGGCGATGTCAGAAGGTTCTCTTTGAGCATCGTCGGTGTGAAAGCCCGGGTGGCCAGATCGGCGTCTGAAGGAGTCTTGCTCATTCGCCAAAGTGGTCCTATGTCCCATGTAGTTTCAGCTCTTTTGTCTCTATCGGACTATCCCTGCGTCAACGACTGTTTAATAAATAGTTAACACGTCATACGACCGCCATTTTGGGGCCAAAAACGGCTCTTGCTACTCCTGTAAAACATCACTTTTCGTAATAAACGTGAACTCCTCTTAGTTAACTCGACAGGTCCGTAAGAAATAAGCCATCCAGTGCTATGAGGGCTTGTTCTGATTAGCGACAATGACAAGGTTTTTCTATTCCTGTTTCTATGTTCGCAGTGTATGGGTCCAGCCGGGCCCAAACCTTCGCAGGGAAGAACTTCAGGATAGTCAGATGTCAGAAGTCAGATATTCTGTCTTCTGTTTTCTGTTTTCTGTCTTCTCGCCAGGGAGCGAAAGGCAATATTCAGCATCGAAGATGCAACTCGCCTAGTTGGGCCGGGAGCAAAGAAGGTTGTGTACCGGCTCGCCACAAAGAAGTGGGTTCTTTCCCTGAAACGCGGACTTTACGCTATGGTTCCATTGGATGTGGGAGTAAAGGGTTCGGACGCCTTCGTAGTCGCATCCATGCTTGCAGAGCCGTATTACATTGGTTTCTGGTCAGCATTGAACTACCATGGTCTTACGGACCAGATTCCACGCACGACTTTCATCGCTACCATAGAAGCCAGACACCCCGTGCATGTACTTGACGCAGAGTATTACTTTGTCAAGCTCGCACGCAACAAATTCTTCGGTTGGCAGGATGTTACGATAGAAAACCACAAAGTTCGAATATCCGATACTGAAAAAACCGTTGCTGACTGCCTTGATCATCCCGAACACTGTGGTGGGATAGAGCAGGTAGCACGCGCAATCTACTTTTCTCATGAGGAAATTAATGTTAGCCGTGTGGTGGAATACGCACATCGAATGGGCAACCGCACTATCCTCAAGAGGCTTGGCTATGTGCTTGAAGTGACGGGTCTCCTGGCGAATTATAAACCTTTTCTACCGTTCAAATGCTGCTGGAAAGATAGGGCAGTGCTACCTTATCTTCCAACGGTCACCTGATAGTAAAGCATCTCTCCACTTAGCGGTGCACAGCGAAAAGAAACAACATGTTATGTGGCGTAATCAGGTGTCCAGAATCGGATTGATAAACCGATGCTCCAGAGTCACAACCTATTGAATATACTCTCGGCAGCGCTTATAAACCGTCTGAAAGAAGGAATCCACAAAAAGCCAAAAAGCGGCGCTGGTATGAATTTTCATAAACCTTCAAAATCAAATTTGCGCCTCATTGGACTGGCTTTTATGAGAAACCCTGATTTTGTATTTATCCTGGTGTCTAAGTGTTTGCCTGCCGCGGCTGCATGAGGTGCTAACTTCGACTTCTACCTCTTTATCCCTTCCGGTGCCAATAACAATGCTTAAATTTGTATCTGGAATATTCAAATCGGTAACATCCAATTCTATGATCTTATAGAAGACTCCCTCCTGGTCAGCTTTTATATTCTGTTTGGCCCAGGCTAAGCTACTTGTTACAAGGTTTCGTTCAACAGCTTCAAGATAGGCTGTATTCGACTGAAATAGCATAGTATTTGCACCTTCAGTGAGCACAAATACCACCGCGCCAATCAAGAGTATCGTCATTATTACAAGTATCAAAATATAGCCATTATTTCTTGGTTTTTTCATTTTTTCTTTATAGCTTTTCAAAAAGCCCGGCAAAATACAAATGGGAATTAGCCATCTTCTTTTGCCATTTTGCTCGAAGTTTTTGCTTTACGTGGGTTTGGACTTGGACAGCATAGCCTTTACCATTTTTTTGCCAGACGTGCCACTTAACTTCTGCATTAGGCGCCGACCAAACTCTGGCATCTTCACCGCCGCCATTCTGAGTACCCGTTAATCTGCGTCTTAGCACCTGTCCATCTTTTAATTGGTAGCAAATTATGCTATCTGGCCGCTCAATCAAAAGCAGCTTATCACCAGCAGTGTGACCTGCAAAAGATTCCGGCAAGCCCTTTGCTCCGTCAATATCTTTCTGCATTTGCCTTAACATACTGAGCACTATTTTGTTTTCCTGCATAACAGCAGATGAACGCGGAAAGTCCAACAGAACAGTGTTGAAAAATCTATCTAAAGTAAACGCGGCAACTGGAATTATTACAATTACCACCAAAATTTCTACCAAGTTGAAGCCTTTACGCATGTTCATTGTTTACCTTCGGTTATAATTAACGCGGGGTTTCATCTGCCAAAATATATCTTGATAGCTGAACTTTAACTTCGTGACGAAAGCTCTTTGTTTTTGTTGTCACTTCGACCAATCTCATTCCCTCCCACTGACCAGTTCCTGCTGACTCTTTGATAGAAACACTCAGTTTAGGCCAAAGTCGCTCAAAATCAAAAGCTGCAATTGGCTTATCCGTTGCCGCTATGCTATCGAGCTGCCCCTGCGCCGCTGCGATGCAGCGCTGCCTTTCTAACTGATAGCGATTGAACTTTGCGAATGCATGTAGAGACAGCGCAAAGCCAACCAGCACGGCCCCTAAAACGGTTAGCGCAATCGTCATTTCGGCCATTAAAAAGCCGTCGGCGAGAAATTTGAAATCTGAAATCTGAAATTTGAAATTTTTGTTACCAGACACAATTTTGCTCCATATACGGTATTATGGATATACGGTCTCCGCCAGATTACGGATAATTTCAATACCTGGCGAAAAAAAGGCGTAAGCTACAAATGCTACCATCGTTCCCATCATAATTGTCACACAGGGCCACATTATATACCTTGTCAAGTTGACATAATAGCTATAATTTGACCGATAGAACGACTCAAGGGAGTCAAGAATCACCAGAGTATTGCCGTAATTTATCTTATCGTCGAACGCCCAGGCCAGAGTTCTGCCTAATCCGCTTTCTCTTGCTGCAGCGGCTATATTGTCACCTGCCTCGACTTTTGTCAGCCATCTTTGCAATCGTTTTCTAAAGCAGTTATTCACATCCAAGCCAAGTGTATTTGCGATTGCATCATTGACCGTGCAGCCGGCATTGAGCGACAGCCGCAAAAGCTCAACAGTTTGTACCATCGAATAATTCCTCTCAAACCAGTGCAGAACAGGCAAGTGCCATTTAATAAAATCACCCATTCTCGAAAAAAGGTATGGCTTCTGCGGCCGACGCGGTCTAAACCTCAGAGCTACAGAAAACAGAATGGCTATAAAAATTACAAACACGAGTATTTTTAAGAGTATTGAGCCGGGTTTTGTATAAATAAAATGAAAATGAGCAACCACCATTAAGAATCGTGTAGGAGCCGGAAGCATTATCCTTCCAGTCATCTCCAACAAAACACCGCTAAATGTCGCAACCACCCTCGTCATTAATGCGAATACTAAAAGAGCCATAAAGGTTATTAGGATTACCGGATAGATTGGGTGGACCGGCCTGAGTTTTCTTTTTTCATCGGCCTTGGCCAGCATATCTGCTTCAATGCTCTCAATCGCAAGAGGAAGCTGGTTGATGCGCTCGGCAGCAGCTATCATTGCCACCGCATAACCGGGACACTTAGGATAGCCTCGTTTGATTGACTCACTGAGTGAATAACCCTGCACCAGCCACTTCATAATTTCCCGCAGGATTTGTGAGCGTTTATCTGTCCACCCGCTGGCTGCTGATTCCAGAGCCATAGGTAATGGCAGATTCTGCCGCATACTCGAGCCAATTGTCGAGATAACATACGCAGCAATCGCATGTCTCGATGACAAACCGTAGCTTACAATTAAACCTATCAATATGATTAAGCCAATAGAAAAAACAATAGAAAGCAAAACTCCGCCAACGTTTTTGCTACCGAGTGCAACTATAGCAATCAGAGAGAAAATAACAGCCGCAAAGCCTATGAGCATCCATTTCGCTGTCTTCTGGGGCCATTCTTCGTAACCAGGTTCACGTTTTGATGTAAGCACGGCTAATAGTGTCACAACGAAAATAGCAGGTGCAATTGCTATAGCATGGAATAATTCGTACCAAACCGCAGCATAAACCAGCCCAAGGCAGACTATCGGCATGGCAATCATAGCAATAGCTGGGTTTTTATTACCCAAGACGGCAAAGAGCAAAAGAAGAATCAGAATGGATAGTACCACAATTTCCATAACTCTAACCAATCTGGCTACGGCTTGGCACTTCGCCAAGACGAGTCATGCAGATGCAGACAAAGTCGTGATAATTTGTATCATCGGAAGAAACATTGCCAGGATAGCCATTGCCAGGATGCCTCCGACAATAATTAGCATAATAGGCAGCAAACCGGCCTGTAATCTTGCCTGGCCACATCGCGCTTGGTCTGCGTACATCTGGCCAAGACTATAGAGATTATCCTGCAGTTCATTGCGTTGCGTACCTAATTGAATTGAATACAAAAATAGCCTTGGTATCATCTTACAAAACTGCCCTGCCTCAAGGATATTCGCTCCTTGCTCGACTCCTCTGGCAAGCGTCTGGCTTTCAAAGATAAGTTTTTCGCTCCCGCTTGTGCCCGAAGCCAACCTCAAGCAAGCCGGCATATCGCAACCAGCGGCCACCATCATTGCCATTGCCTCAGCCATTCTGCTAAGGACGCTACTACGATAGACCATGCCTATAACCGGAATTTTCAGAAAGACCAATTCGTTAAATCTGCGTCCTGCGGAGAAAGTCGAAAGTGCCATGAATACAAAAACCATCGCTGCAATGAGAAGGCCAACTGTTATCCAAAAAGGTACCACGTTTTCCGCCATATTCAAAAATAACCTTGTAAGAGCTGGTAATCGCCTCCCTTCGGTCATTTCGGTAAGTATCGGCCCAAATTGCGGGATTAAGAACACAAATATGAAGCTTACAATAATAGTACCCAGCGTCAGGACGACGGCTGGGTAACTCATTGCTTCAAAGATTATTCTTCTGGTCTGGTTGGCCATCTCCAGGTGCCTGTTTAGGCTGGTGAGCATCTCGCTCAACCTTCCTGTTTCGACCCCTGCTTTTAATATTCGCCCATACAGAGGCGGAAAGGCTTTTTGTCTTTTTTCAAATGCCTCTTCGATTTTTACTCCTGCCTCTAAATCGCCGGCAACTGCATCAATTAGTTTGCGCATTGACTTTGAACCGACATCGCCGGCCAACTCTCGTAAACCTCTTTCCAGAGGGATTCCGGCCTGTGTCAGCGAGGCAAGCTGCTGATTAAAGAGCATAAATTCATTTCTGCCGATAGCTGTCTTGGGCCTTTCGGCCTTAGCCTTTTCAACGAAATTGACCGTTAGCTGCATTTGTTTGAGCAGTTCGCCAGCCTCTTCGCGCGAGCCCGCTTCAATTGTGCCTTTCATTAGTCTTCCTGCTGATGTTAGTGCGTTATATTCAAACGTCGCCATTTTAATTTCCTTTTTAACGTCCACGTCAAATGTGGGGCAAATATTTAGCCCTGCAATTCATTGCGGAGTCGATTCCTCTTCTGAAACAATTCCACAGACTTTATTTAATTCCTCCTCGGTTGTGATTGCCTCTCTGACCAAACGCCTGCCATCTTCGAGCATATTTGTATGGCCTTTGCTTTCGAGAATACCCTCAAGCTCATCCAGGTCGGCCTTGGCCAAGATAGCCTTTCGCAGGTGGCTATCTAATTGAACCATTTCTGCTATTAGCACCCGGCCTTTATAGCCGGTATGAAAACAAGCTTCGCACCCAACCGCTTCAACCGCTCTGGCCTCAACTTTTTTCTTACATTTATCGCACAACTTCCTGACCAGTCTTTGGTTCAAGACCGCCGAGACACTTGATGTCACCTGGTACGGCTCAATGCCCATCTCTAACAGCCGCAGAAGTGCCCCAGCAGGTGTGCCGCTGTGCATTGTGCTCATAAGCAGATGTCCCGTTAGTCCCGCTTCGATAGCTATCTTGGCGGTTTCTGCGTCCCGGATCTCTCCAATCATCAGCACTTGCGGGTCTTGCCGCAGCAGCGACCGTAGCGCGGTTGGGAACGTCATCTGTCCGTGCGGCGTAATCTGTGTCTGCGTAACACCTTCAATCCTGATTTCCACGGGGTCCTCAAGAGTTACAATGCTCTTGCCAGGAAAGTTTCTTAGGATGTGCCGCAATAGAGCAGCAAGTGTCGTACTTTTTCCGCTGCCTGCCGGGCCGGTCAGCAGTAAGACGCCCTGGTTTTTCGCAGCAATCTTTTTCAATGCTGAATATATATCCGGCGAGAACCCGAGTTGCTCCAATTCCATAAGTTCGGCATTTTTGTAAAACAGCCGCACAACAGCCCGCTGGCCGTGAATTGTTGGGAAAACTGCGAGCCGCTGGTCGATTACTCTATCATCGTAGTCGTGGCGGACTTCAATTCGGCCTTCCTGCGGTATGTCTGTACGATAGGTCAGAAGTCCGCCCAGAACCTTCAGTCTGGCAATCACATTTTCAGATATGGATTTGGGTAGCCTTTCGATGGTACCTAACACACCATCCAGGCGGAACTTTACCAGTAATTCCGAACTGGTGGGCTCAAAGTGGACGTCGCTCGCAGTGGAATCTACCGCTACTTTCAGTAAATCATCCACCAGAGATACCACATCTTGAGCGTTTTTTTTCTGGTCGTAAGAGCTTTTGTTATAATCACTTGCATCCATACACAGTTTCGTCTTTGGTAAATCTGGCATTTTCAAATACATTCACCGAAAATAAGACGCAGAAGCACCCCCAAGTGTTATCTAATAAATTGCGTTTTTTTTCGACACTATAGCAACAAAACAGAGTTTCTTAGAGACAATAACAAGATGACTAAAGAGTATAGCTTGGTATATGGTTGCCGCTTTCAGTCAAATGGTGGCAAAATACCAAATTTTGCGCTGGAAACTGCTTCAATAACAGACAGAAGACTGCAATTTGTAAATTGTGACATTACATAACTCATTTTATTAAAAGGAGTTAAGTATTATTTACTCTGTAACGCTACTACAGTCTCTTTTTTTCACACTATTGCGAGATTTTTTGTTAACATATTAGATGGCAGTACGTCTTAACATATAGAAGAACATAACACAATCAAGAAGGTACTTATGCGAGGTTCGGCCGTCAGTTACAGGCTAATTTGGGACTTGGCTGTCTGTGAGACCGTAGATAAAAGCCAGCAGTGGATACTTTCTGCGATGCAAAAGCACGGGCCCGAATTGGTCACCATGCTCTGGCGAATATTAGGTAACGAACAGGATGTTTGTGACGCTTATCAGACTACGTTTCTACAGCTTGCTCACTACCAGAGCAGATGTAAGCCTGAACACACAAAAGCGTATATATTTCGTACTGCAAGCAATGTAGCAGTGTCAATGTTAAGACGCAAACTTGCTGAAAAAGAAAGATTGTCCACAGTTGTTGCTAAGAAACCGCTACGTCCGCTTGCAAACGAGCTTGATTCTAAATACTTGCAGGAGCGTCTTCGGGGCTGCATTGCTCGCCTGCCCGAACATTTAAGGAGCGTCATAACGTTGCGTGACCTGGCGGAATTGTCCTATACCCAAATTGGCAGGATGTTAGACATATCTGCGGCTACGGCGAGAGTTTATAGGTGTAAGGCAATCCAATTATTGTCGGTCTGGATGAATAAGGAAAAACGAGAAAGACTATGAAAAAGACAAGCGCAAACGAGAGAATAGGCAAGTGCAGACAAATAAGAGCACATCTGCACAAAGCTATAAGAAGCCACTTTGGGTCTAATGCAGATTGGGTACAAAACCATATTGGCAATTGTCCGAGATGCCAGCGGCGATTTGCTTCTATAGGTAAAGTCAATCTCGCACTTTCGCTTGTGAAATCTCAACCCCACAAGCTTGATCTGCTAATGCGTGCAAATACGCAGGCCATTGGAGTGCTGAAACACAGTCTCCGCGAGGCACCAAGAGCTAAGACGCTAAAAAACATAAAGCCGGAACCCTCGCTGTTGGAAAGATGCAGCATGTATAAGGGCTCAGCGGCAAACGCAGCAGCTTGTATCTCAATCTTATTTCTTATGAAAACTGGTGTTTTTTCCTTCATGGATCGGTTCCAAACCGAAGGCCAAAAAGTCGTTAAGCAGTATTATGTCAATCAGGTAGGTGAAGATTTGGCGAATGATATTTTCCCAGCTTAGCCAGGGATAATCTGATTGGCTCTGTAAACCTGTTTTACTGGTAGTTTAGTGTGTTTATCCATTAGCGTATATTTTCCCGCCTGTTCTACTTCTGAATTGCAGCTACTTTTCCCTACTCTACTCAATGAGTCTCCATTCATAACCGCTGTACAAAACGGCGATAATCCACATCCATCCCATGGCAATGGATTCGGCACCGGATTAACAATCTGCTGCCTGTACATCACAACCTGTTCCAATAACACAGCTTGAGAATGTCAATCGGAACTGCTTACAAACTGGTTTACAAATAGTAACCAAAAAGCTGTCTGGATACCATTACCCCTCTGCGCATAAACGTTCAGATTAGGTGTGAATACTGAATTTCCGCCATTCGTTACCACAATATTTCAGGTTGGAAGATAGAAACGAACTCCCTTTGGCTTTACCATTAGTTCCTTGATTATCTATGAGTCAGGTCTTTTATTTTCTAAGCATTTTGACTTGTGAAAAATCCGTTCAACAATGTCTGGTGCTTCATCACGCAGTTTATCAGATTGAGGACCAGCTAATGGTGGCAATTGCGCTGCGAGACTAAGCTGCCTGTAAAAAGTTTTTAGACAGTAAGAGTGTTTTGCCGACGAAACTTCTGATAATGAAAACAAGATCAGGATGTTATCGGCATGAAGCCACAGAGATTTATTAAAACCCCGACCAAGACAGAACGTCACCAGATCAAAGTGCAGAGCGTTCCGTCAAGGCTCGGCTCGTCTGGTGGCGGCATCGCCCTCGTTACGTGCCTTGCCGAGACTGATCAGAAAGAAAATGCTTCGCTACGTCAAGAATCGCAAGCCCCCGCGTCTTCCTGTCGGAAGACAGGAGCGGGGGCAGGTCCCAATAGCGGGGGCAGGATTCGAACCTGCGACCTCCGGGTTATGGGCCCGACGAGCTACCGGACTGCTCTACCCCGCGATCATTCAGGGACCCCGCCTTGCGGGAAGGTCGCCCCGCTTTGCGGGAATCCATAAATATATATACCACAGAAAATGAATTGTTCAAGAGCAAAAAGCAAATTATAAATCTTGGTGGTGTGCATGGCACACCCTACAAATCTATAAGTTTTTGCGAATTTGGGCGGCAATCGCCTCTATTTTGCCCTGCTGATATTTATAAGTGGGCCAGCGGTCAAATAGACCGTCGCCGGAATTGCGAGGGATTATATGAAAATGCAGGTGTTCAATATGTTGCCCGGCTGCCCTGCCATTATTGCATAATACGTTATAGCCTTGCGAATTCATCCCTGCAGCTACGGCCTTGGCAATTTTGCCAAGCCGTGAAGCAATCTGGCCCAGAAGCTCGGAGGGACAATCGTGCAATCTTTCAAAGTGCCGCCTGGGAATTACCAACGTATGACCATTACTTATGGGGCCGATGTCCAAAAAAACCAGAACAACTTCGTCTTCGTAAATCTTTGTAACCGGAATCTGCCCAGTCACCATCTTACAAAAAAGACAATCATCTACATTCATTCCAAGGATTTCCTCTAATAGTACGTTACCGTTAGACAGAAGGCAGAAGGCAGAAGTCAGAAATCAGAAGTCTGTTCTCTGTCCTCTGTCCTCTGCCCTCTGTCCTCTGCTCTCTGTTTTTTGGGGCCCTCATCCGGGCCTATCAGTTGCAGCAAGACGAGTGGGCCATTATCACCTAACCTTCTCAATGATAGAGGGATAATTCTTGTATAACCACCTGGTCTGTCAAGGTATCGGGGCCCAAGCTCGCTAAATAATTTTCCAATTATCGTGCCTTTTTTGACCGCTTTGTTGCCTTCATAACCTATGATGTCACGGTCACCAAGCAGAGCGATGGCCCGCCGTCTACTCTGTAATGTTCCCTGCTTGGCCAGCGTGATCAATTTTTCAGCAAAGACTTTTGCCTCTTTGGCTTTTGCAACAGTCGTCGAAATTGTTTCATGCTCAAATAGCTGCGAGACTAAATTTCGCCGCAAAGCTAACCGGTGCTGGCTTGTCCGACTTAACTGACGCCCTGCTACTCTATGACGCATATATTAAGTTCCCCACTTTTAGACCTTCATTCCTAAAGACAAACCTATATCAGCAAGCTTTCTTTTGACTTCCCGTAGCGAAGTTTTACCGAAGCTGCGAATCTTCAGCAAATCAGCATCTGACATTTGGACCAGCTGGCCAACTGTTTCGACTTTCACTGATTCAAGACAGTTACTTGCTCGCACTGACAGTTCCAATTCTTGAATGGGAGTACTTAATTTTTTGGCTAATTCCTCATTAATCGCCTCTTGCTCTGCCTCTTGGGTCACTGGACCGGCTACGGTTTCTTCTCCGATTTCAAAATATTGCACGAATGGATTGATGTGCTTTCGCAATATCTTGGCGGCCTCTACTAACGCCATTTCAGGGCTGATTGCTCCATTAGTCCATATCTCCAAAATCAGCTTATCATAATTTGTTCGCTGCCCTACACGGGTGTTTTCGGTGGTATAGCGAACTCTGGTAACCGGTGAATATACCGCGTCAAGCAGTATTCTTCCAATCTCCTGCTCGAATCTATCAGTATCGGCAATTCGTTCAGCGGCTGGCACATAACCTCTGCCGGTCTCTACCACCATTTCCATTTCAAACTTTACATTTTCGGTCAATGTGGCCAACACTATATCTTTGTTTATGATTTCTATGGCAGGATCAGCAGCGATATTAGCTGCTGTTACAACTCCGGCCTTGTTTGCCGAGACCTTCATTATCTTTGGGCCTTGGTCTTGGAGCCGAATTACAAGGTTTTTAACATTCAAAACGATATCGGTGGTATCCTCCATCACTCCAGTTATGGAGGTGAACTCGTGGTCGACGCCTGCTATTTTGATGGACGTTATGGCACTACCTTCCAAAGAGGAAAGCAATACGCGTCTTAGGCTATTACCGATAGTGGTGCCGAAGCCCCGCTCGAATGGCTCAATGAAAAACCGACTATACTTATCGGTTGATACGGTCGGGTCCCGCTGGACACGAGTCGGCAACTCTAAACCACGCCATGTAACTCGCATATAAACCTCCATACTCGATACTGGATACTGGATACTCGATACTCGTCGAGAATCGAGGATCGAGAATCGAGAGAAGCTATCTCGAACAGAATTCTACCACCAACTGCTCTTCCACAGGAATCTGGACATCGGCTCGGCTGGGCAATGCCACAATGATAGCTTCGGGTTTTTCACGGTCCAATTGCAACCAACCCTGGATAGTAAAATTAGGGTTGCTTTCCAGCTGTTGCTTTACTTTTTTGACGCTCTTTTCGAAACCTTTCACCGTTATCTTGTCACCGACTTTTATAGAATAATCGCTGATGTCAACTTTATGACCGTTCACACAGATATGACCATGAGAAATAAGCTGTCTTGCTGCCTTGCGGGACGGGACAAAATTTAATTTATATACCACATTATCCAAGCGTCTTTCCAATAATTGCAGCAGAGTTTCGCCAGTATTACCTTTTAACCGCTCAGCCTGGTGGAAATACCTCATAAACTGGCGCTCCAGAACTCCGTAGTACCTCTTAATCTTTTGTTTTTCACGCAGCCGAACGGCGTATTCACTTGCTCTTGCTCTATGCCAACGGTGCATACCGGGCGGTAAATTACGCTCTCTCCTTTCTACTTGACATTTGGCCGTCTCACATTTTATACCCTTGAGGAATAGCTTCATCCCTTCACGACGGCATAATCTACAAGATGGCCCAACATATCGTCCCATTTTTTTCTATTCATCTCCAAATAAATGCTGGTGGATTTTTTACACTCGTCTTCGCTTTGGCGCTCTACAGCCATTATGCGGAATAGGTGTGACATCCTCTATCGATGCGATACGTAATCCTGCCTGCTGCAGAGCTGAGATGGCCGATTCGCGGCCCGAACCAGGCCCTTTAACCTTAATTTCGACTTCCCGCACGCCATTACGCTTAGCGGCATTGGCGCAACTCAGCGCAGCTTGCTGAGCGGCAAAAGGCGTACTTTTGCGAGCGCCCTTAAAACCTACACATCCGGCAGAACTGAAGCAAATCGTGTTACCATCCGAATCCGTAACCGTAATTAGCGTATTATTGAACGTCGCTTTTATGTGCACAACAGCTCGTGCAATATTTTTTCTAACTTTTCGTTTTGCAGTTTTGGCCATTATTCTTCCTGAACTGTATATACCATGTTACGTATTTCAACCAAAATAATTAAGCTATGAACGTACTTCCTTTACGCCCTTCTTACCTGCGACCGTCTTTCTGGGCCCTTTGCGAGTGCGGGCGTTGCTTTGGGTATGTTGGCCACGAACCGGCAGGCCCTTGCGGTGGCGAATACCTCGGTAACAATTTATGTCACGCAACCGAGCGATATTTTGAGCAACCTGCCTGCGAAGCTGACCCCCTACAATGTAATCGCGGTCGATAATCTGAGTTATCCGGCTAAGCTCGTCCTCACTAAGCTTGTCAGCCTTTGTGCTTTTGTCGATCCTGGCTTCTTTTAGAATTTGTTCCGAGGTATATCTACCTATACCAGCAATGTAGGTCAACGAAACCCATATAGCTTTATTACTGGGAATATCCACACCAACTATACGTGGCATATCAGAACCTTCTTATTTGTAATTGGTAATTGGTAACTGGAAAATGGTAATTACCCATTACCAATCACCAATCACCAATTACCATTTAACTATAAATATAATTAACCTTGGCGTTGTTTATGCCGCGGGTTTACACAAATCACCCGCACAACGCCTTTGCGGCGGACAATCTTGCAATTCTCACATATACGCCTTACGGAACTTCTAACTTTCATTTTTCACACCTAAAGGCCGCCCTTGCCGCAGGGACGGGGCCGCAACTAATGTCGCAGAACTATTCGGCCTCTATTTAAGTCATACGGCGACATTTCAACCGTCACCATATCGCCAGGCAAAATTCGAATAAAATTCATACGCATTTTGCCTGAAACGTGAGCCAAGACCTTGTGCCCGTTTTCCAACTCCACTCTAAACATAGCGTTTGGCAAAGCTTCGGTCACCTTAGCTTGCAATCTTATTGTGTCCTTCTTTGCCATAGGCGTCTACTTTACAGTCAGCACTTCACAACCATCTTCCACGATCGCAATTGTATGCTCAAAATGAGCTGAGCATTTACCGTCTTTTGTCACTACTGTCCATCCATTCTTTAATGTTCGCACCACACTGGTGCCGGCATTAATCATTGGCTCAACTGCCAGAACCATTCCTTCGGTCAAGATAATATCATCAGCCAACAGCTCATCGCTAACGAAGTTGGGCACTTTGGGCTCTTCGTGCATCGCTCTGCCGATTCCGTGCCCCACAAAATCCTTTACTATCGAAAAGCCAGCCGATTCGGCGTACTGTTGCATCTGTGCAGCGATTTGACTCCACTTAACAGCCGGCTCAGCCTTTGCCATCGCTATCTCTAGAACGTGCCTTGTTACGTCTATGAGCCTGCGTCTATCCTGCGAAATTTCACCTATGCCAATCGTAATAGCGGCATCTGCACAGTAACCAGCGAGTCTGGCGCCAAAATCAATACTGAGGATATCGCCACACTTTAGTTTAGTATTATCCGAAGGAATCCCGTGAACAACCTGCTCATTTATGGAGGTACAAATTGCGCCGGGAAACGGGATTCGAGCGTGCGGATTGCGCACACCCTTAAACAAGGCTTCGGCCCCAGCATCGGTAGTCATCTGCAAAGCGATGCTATCCAGTCGGCCAGTCGTTACTCCTGGCTCTGCAACCTCTTGTAATTTTGAAAGAACATCCGCTACAACGGCGCCTGCTCTACGCATTAAGTCAATTTCTCTTCGGCTGCGAAGCGTTATAGCCATCTAATTTCGCATCTCGTACTTTGTATATGGCCTCTCGCATCTGGCTTCACGCTCCGGCGAGAGCGTCCAACCTCTCAAATATCAAAGTGCTTACTTCGTGGGCGTTCTTATTAGCATCAATATCATAAATGGTTCTTTTATTTCTATAGTAATCCACGACCGGCTCTGTCTGCTGGTGGTAGGTCGCAAGGCGATTTGCTACCACCTCGGGGCTGTCATCGGGCCGTTGAATTAGCTTGGTACCATCATTATCGCATACTTCATCGAGTTTTGGCTTCAGGTTTTTAATATGGTAAACTGCACCACATTTTGGGCAGCTTTTTCTGCCGGTCAAACGCTGCGCCACTACCTTATCATCTATTTGCAGGTTCAAAATAGCATCTATGTCCCCATCGCAATGAGCTAACGATTTATCAAGTTCGACGGCCTGATTGACGGTTCTGGGAAAACCATCCAGTATAAAACCTGCTGTAGGGGCCTTTTTTATCGCGTCAATCATCATCTGGACTATAATTTGGTCCGGCACAAGTACACCTGAGTCCATAAAGCTGCTGGCTTTTTTGCCCAGATCAGTACCTTCTTGTCTTTGTTGTCGTAAGATATCGCCGCTGGATAGATGCTGCAGGCCATATCGGTCCACAATACGTTTACACTGGGTTCCTTTGCCTGAGCCGGGCGCACCCAGCAAAACTATTCTCATTGGTTCCCGCCAAGCGGGGACCCTCATGCGTACGCTCCTTTTATCCTGCCAACTGTACTGAATCCTTCATAGCTGCGCATCAAGAGGTTGGCCTCGATTTTCTGCACCAGGTCCAGCGAGACACTGACCACTATCAATAGACCCGTGCCACCCAAAATCGTTGCTACGGCATAATCAATTTCTAATAATATCCAAACCAAGGTGGGTATAACGGCAATTATGGCTAAAAATGCGGCGCCAAAATAAGTAATTCTGGTCATTACCGTTTCCAGATATTCGGCGGTTCTGCGTCCCGGCCGAAGTCCGGGGACGAAGGCTCCCGAATCCCGCAAGTTTTTGGCCATCTCCTTGGGCTGAAACTGCACCGTGACCCAAAAATAAGCAAATAAAAATATCAGCAACATATACAAGACATTGTAAGTATAAGCGCTATGACCGAAAGTACCTCTTAGGGTCGCAAGAATCTCTGACTCAATGAACCTATTAGCCAACTGTTCAATTATGATCGGAGGGAACATCATAAAACTGGATGCAAAAATTATCGGCATCACCCCACCGTGATTGACAAGCAGCGGCAGATAATGTCTCTGGCCACCATACATCCTGCGGCCCCGCATCTGCTTGGCCTGCTGAATCGGTATTCGGCGCTGGCCTTGAGTTATTAATATGGCACCTGCAACAACGAATACGAACGCTGCTGCCAGGAACAATACACTTGCCGGGCCTATGTAGCCGGGCTCCGGAGCAACTGTTAGATCAACCTTCCTTAAGAACATTCCGATTGCCCAGGGCACTCTGGCAATGATACCAGCCATAATTATCAAGCTAATGCCGTTGCCTATGCCGTATTCATCTATTTGCTCACCGAGCCACATCAAAAAAATGGTGCCGGCTGTCATGCCGACAACACCCATTATCATAGCCTGACGCTCCATGCCAGCATAGGTCAATGGTTGCTCTCCTCCTTGCATTAACCTCATAAACATTATCGATTGAATCACGCATATCAGCACGGTCAAATAGCGTGTGTACTCCTGTATTTTTTTATAACCGGTTCGGCCTTCCTGACGTAACTTTTTCAAAGCAGGAACGACCTCGCCCAGCAGCATAAGAATAATCGACGCAGTAATATAGGGCATAATTCCCAAGCCAAATAAAGTAGTATTGTCCAATCTTCCCCCGGTGAACATCTGCATGTATATGGCAGCTCTGCCCAACGGACTCTCAGTGCTTCTAGATCCAGTGATTGCAGCTATCTTTTCCTGGTCAAAACCCGGAATGGGGATGTGAAAACCAACCCTGTATATTACCAGTAGCGCCAAAGTAAAAAGAATTTTATTACGCAAGTCCGGGATTCTGAATATGTTAAATACGGTCCTAATCATCTTTATATTCTCCGACAGTCCAGCCTTACTCTGTTCACTTAGCGTTTATTATTTTTGCTATGCCGCCACAACTTATGATCTTCTGCTCTGCGGTTCTGCTGAATTTATGAGCTGTTACCTGCAATTTTTTTGTCAGTTCGCCATCACCAAGGATTTTGACTTTACTTTTACAGTTGGGAATCAGTCCGGCACTTAGAAACTCGTCAACACCAACGTCAGCACCATCGTCGAATCTTTCCAGTTGTGATACATTGACGATTTCGAAGTGCGTTGCAAATTTGTAATTACTAAAGCCGCGTTTGGGCAGTCGGCGAAATAAAGGCATTTGTCCGCCTTCATAGAGCGAGAAAGAAGTTGCCCCCGACCTGCTACAACTGCCTTTATGGCCTCGGCCACAGGTTTTGCCATGGCCGCTGCCAGTGCCTCTACCAACACGCTTGCGGGCCTTACGTTTACCTACAACAGAAGTTATTTCGTAATCCAACATTTAAATCACCTGATAGTTAATTAGCGAGTGCCAATGGTTACTGTTACGCCACGAAGGGATTCAACCACTTCCTTACTGCGTAATTTTAATAATCCCTCCATCGTTGCTTTGACCACATTTTTAGCGGAGGTGCTTCCATAAACTTTTGTAAGGACATCCTGCACCCCGGCATATTCGAGCACTGCTCGGGCGCTGGAGCCAGCGATAACCCCAGTACCAGGACTGGCTGGGACCATTACTATCTTTGTAGACCTATATTTGCTGATAACCTGATGTGGAATCGTTCGCCCAACCAAGGCTATCTTGTGCAGAGATTTTTTGGCCTCTTTTATCCCTTTTTCAACCGCCGATGGGACTTCGTTAGCCTTGCCATAACCGATACCTACCGTGCCACTGTGGTCTCCCACCACGACCAATGCTGCGAAGCTAAACCGGCGTCCGCCCTTGACCACTTTGGCGCACCGGAATACCTTTACCACCGTATCTTCTAACGGTCTTTCTTCTTGCTCGGCTAACTTAACTGCTTCGGCCTCCAAATTTTTTTCTCCACACTTTTGTCAATTTTTTCAAAAAACCAGGCCTGCTTTTCTTGCCTCTTCGGCAAAAGCCTTGACCCTGCCATGATACTTATAGCGGTTTCTATCAAAGCAAACGCACTTGATGCCGACACCGAGAGCCTGTTTTGCAACTGCTTGACCTACAATCTCAGCGGCTTTTTTGTTGGAGGTTTTGGACAATTGGTCCCGCAGTCCCTTTGCTCTGGTGCTGGCAGAAACAAGAGTTGCTCCTGTCAGGTCATCTATAATCTGGGCGTAAATATGCCTGTTCGATCGAAATACCGACAATCGTGGTCTATCAGGCGTTCCAAAGACCTTTTTTCGCACATGATATTTACGCCGAAGTCTCGCTGTTTTTATCTTATCAGTTTTAATAGAAACCATATTCCGACTATGTTGCTCCCGAAGTAAAGGCTTTGCCCACCTTGCGTCGTACATGTTCGCCGGCGTAACGGATACCCTTGCCCCTATAGGGTTCCGGCGGCCTGATTTTGCGTATGTCGGCAGTAAATTGTCCCAACAGAGCTTTGTCGATTGCCCAGAGCGTGAACGTGGCAGGAACATCATCACCTCGCGTTGCACCGACATCAATGCTCACCTTTATGCCCTTTGGGATTACCCGTTCCACGGGGTGGGAAAAGCCAACCTGAAAAATCAGCTTTCCGCCCTGTTCTTTGATACTATAGCCGGTGCCGTATATCTCCATTTTTTTCTGAAAACCGGAACTTACACCGGCGACCATATTGGCAATCAAGGCCCACATAGTGCCATGCAATTGCGAATTTAGCCGATTTTGGGGGTTTTCATTTTTAACCAATATTTTCCGCTGGTTATTGTCAATTTCCACCTTTATCCCGGGCAGACAATCCATCTGCAAGCTTCCAAGCGGACCTGATACCACAATAGGTCCGCCGGAGGCGGATTGCTCAGCCTTAACTTTCTCAGGCAAAATAATAGGTTTTTTTCCGACACGACTCATTAACTGACCGTACAAAGTACCTCGCCGCCGACATTGGCATCTCGGCAGTCTCTATCACTCATTACGCCTTTACTTGTCGAAACGATTGCTATACCCATACCAGCTAAAACACGTGGTAATTTGTCAACAGGTAAATAGACTCTGCAGCCGGGTTTGCTGGTTCTTGTTATTTCGCTGATAACAGGCCGACCCTCCTGGTCGTACTTGAGGGTGATCCGCAGTATTCCCTGCTTGCCGTCATCAATTCTATCGAAATCCTTGATATAACCTTCCTTCTTTAACACAGACGCTATTGCTTCGCAAATATTCGACGCTTTTACATTAACCTGTTCTTTATTTATCCGCGCAGCGTTGCGGATTCTGGTCAACATATCAGCTATTGGGTCGCTCCAAGTCATAATTTCATGCCTTGTGTAATTGGTAACTGGTAATTGGAAACTGGAAACTACCAATTACCAATCACCAATTACCAATCTCACCAACTGGCTTTTCTTACTCCTGGTATCTTTCCTTCATTAGCTAAGGTTCTAAAGCAGATCCGGCAAATTTTGAACTTGCGATAAACAGCCCTGGCTCTTCCACAAAGCTGGCATCGTGTATATTGCCTTACGCGAAATTTTTGCTTCTTTCTTGCTTTGTTTTCCAGTGCTTTAGTCGACATCCAAGCACTCCATCGACATTTTACTTTTCAGACTTTGTCGCTGCTAAGCCTTTGAACGGCATTCCAAAAAGCAATAGCATCTGTCTTGCTTCTTCATCAGTTTTGGCTGTCGTTATAAAAGTTATGTTCATACCCTGCTGAAACTCCATCTGCGCGGGGTTGATTTCAGGAAAAACACTCTGTTCAGCCAGCCCCATGGAGTAATTACCTCTGCCGTCAAAACTGTTTGTGTTAAGACCTCGGAAGTCTCTGACCCGCGGGATGGCAAGATTAATGAGTCTATCCATAAATTCATACATCCTCACGCCGCGGATAGTAACCTTCAAGCCGTTTTCCATACCCTCGCGAACTTTGAAGCTGGAGACGCTTTTTTTAGCTTTGCAAACAACCGGCATTTGGCCTGTAATCATCATCAGATCCTTCTTGGCTGCCTCGAGAAATTTCTTATCCTGCACCGCTTTTCCTACACCCATAGAGACAACGATCTTTTCCATCCGCGGCACAGCCATAGGATTCTTGTAGCCAAATTCTTTGGTCAACTCCGGAATTATTCTGGACTTATATAAATCTTTTAAACGTGCCATAATTCATCCATCGTCGCCCGAATCACGGGTCACGATTTTGCCCTTTTAACAACGCCAATTTCAGTACCGTCAGTGGCAATTCGTTTTTTACTGCCATCATCGTTTAGCTGATAATGCACTCTACTGCCTCTGGAGCTTTTCGGATTTAGCGGCAAAACATTACTTATATCTATAGGCTGCTCAATATTGATTCGGCCTCCCTGAGGATTCTTGCGTGAAGGCCGAACATGCTTTTTTGCTATATTATGACCTTGAACCACTACCTTATTCTTCTGAGGTATAACACGCAACACTCTACCAGTGGCACCTTTATCGTCACCAGTTATAATCTGAACTATATCACCTTTTTTTATGTGTATAGCCATTTTCGATCTTCGATTTTCAATTTTCGATTTACGATTTACAATCGTCAATTGGCAATCGTAAATCGGAAATTGTCATTTTGCATTTTGATTTTTGCATTTTGCGCTTTTCTATACTACCTCACTTGCCAGAGAGATAATCTTCATATAGTTTTTTTCGCGTAGCTCACGAGCAACGGCGCCGAAAATTCTCGTGCCTATGGGATTACCTTCGTTATCGATCATCACCGCAGCATTGCTGTCAAACCTTACATAGCTGCCATCAGGCCGCTTCACAGGACTCTTTGTACGAATAATAACACATTTATGCACTTTTTTGTCGTCCAGCTGACAAGTGGGCAACGACTTTTTTATGGCGACACATACCACGTCCCCCACGGTAGCAACCGATCGCGTAAATTTACCGCGGGCTCCGCTTTTGCCCACAACTCTAATACATAAGGCCGACTTAACACCTGAATTGTCGGCTATATCCAACATTGTTTCCTGCTGAATCACCTTATTTCTCGTATCTGGTCGCTGGTGACCGGTGACCCGGGCCCAGTGACCTGGGCCCCGAGCGACGGGCGACGAGTGACGATTCTTATAAGACGCCAGCTCTTGGTTTTGCTGTAAGGTCGGCACTGCGCAATTTCAACCAGGTCACCAACACCAGCTTGATTGTGTTGGTCATGCACACCGAGTTTGGTCCTACCCTTTATATATTTGCCGTACTTAGGATGCTTGACCCTAAAGTCAATGGCCACTTTAATACTTTTATTACCGCTGCTGCTTATTACCACACCAGTTAGAGTTTTCTTTTTTTCTTCCTGCATCAGTGTCACTTACCTTCACCCTGTTAGAATTTTTTTCTTTCCAGCGTATAATGGCTCGCTGTAGAACTTCTAACGGGGTTCACGCATTACCGTTTTAATCCTGGCAATATCGCGCTTAACGTTAGCTACGGCTTTGGAATTTTCCAGCTTCTCTGTCACCGCCTGGCAGCGCAAATCAAACAGATGCCTCTGGAGCTCTTGTAGAGTGCTGCCAAGCTCCTGCTGGCTCATCTCGCGGTAATGCTGCGCCTTCATCTTGTAGCTCCCTATAACGAATGTCTTCGCTTAACGAACCTACATCTAATTGGCATTTTATGAGCGACTCTGAGCAATGCCTGCTTTGCCACATCCTCACTTACTCCGCCGACCTCAAAACAGACCTGCCCAGGCCTAACCCGAGCCACCCAGAATGCCGGCTCACCTTTGCCTTTACCCATTCGCGTCTCCAACGGCTTTGCACTTACCGGCTTATGCGGAAATAGCCTAAGATAGACCTTTCCTTCACGATGCAGAAAATGAGTCGCTGCAACCCGGCCCGCCTCAATGACTTTCGCGCTTATCCAACTGGTTTCCAAGGCCTGCAAGCCGTATTCACCAAACGTGACAAAATTGCTTCTGGTGGCATTGCCCTTCATCCTGTCACGTTGGCTTTTACGATATTTAACTCTTTTGGGCATCAATGCCATTCTTTTCGACCCTTACAGATAATTAAGTAGTCACATTAGTTTCTGTAGGTGCTGAAGGGGTTCCCAGCCGCCGTTCTTCGCGGCTGGAGTCCGCAGCATGTCTGGGCTGGCGGGTCCGACGACGTGGGCTTGGCGCAGCCTCTTCGCCAAATTTGCCTCTGTAGATCCAAACTTTGATGCCAATCGTTCCATAAGTTGTATGCGCCGTTGCCGCAGCGTAATCTACATTAGCATCCAAGGTATGCAGCGGGATACTACCGAGCATCTGCGTTTCTTTGCGGGCCATTTCCGCGCCTGCCAACCGGCCGCCGCAGGTGATCTTAACTCCTTTAGCACCGGCGTTCATCGCTGCTTCGCAATATTGCTTCATCGTACGCCTAAATGAAGCTCGCTTAGATAGCTGCTCAGCAATTGCTTCGGCTACCAAAAACGCATTGAGGTCCGGCTCTTTTATCTCAATAACATTGACAATTACCTTTCGGTCTGTCATCTCTTGGAGCTCTTCTCGCAACTTATCGACTTCTCCGCCTCTGGGACCGATGACAATGCCGGGCCGAGCACTATGTAGCGTTACATTCAATTCGTTGCGTGTCCGGATTATCTCGATCTTTGCCACTGCTCCTTTGGGCATTTGACGGTTGAATTTCTGGTCCACATACTTACGGATTTTCTGGTCCTCGATGAGAAAATCACCATAATTGGCCTTCGGAGCGAACCAAGTGCTCTGCCATCCCAGCGTTATTCCTGTTCTAAAACCTATTGGTGACGTTTTCTGACCCATACTCTCAATAAATTCGAAATCCGAAAACCGAAATTCGAAACAAATTCGAAATTCAAATATCAAATGTTCAAAACACTTCGTTTAAAATTTTGTATTTCTGGCATTTGAATTTGTTTTGTGCTTCGAATTTCGTATTTCGTATTTCGTATTTATCCTTTCTTTTTTCACTTTATGCTTGTGTTACTGTTATATGTATATGGCAGGCCCTCTTACGAATAGGATGAGCTCTGCCTCTGTCTTTCGGTATCCATCTTTTTGTGCCGATACGCACGCCCGCCTCTTCAACACGAGCACAGCTAACGTAGAGACTATCCATGTCAGCCTGCTGCTCATCGGCATCTGCAATAGCACTTTTCAGGACCTTATTTACCATCTCTGCGGCACGTTTTCTTGTAAACTTCAAGATATCCATAGCGTCTTGGACACTTCGGCCAACTATCAATTGTGTAACTAATCTGGCCTTGCGAGCTGAAAGCGGGGCGAAGCGATACGACGAGCGCCAGTCAACCAAATCATTTACCTGAACCGATAAAGCAGCCGCCAGGCGGCGAATATCTTCGCTGTGCGGAATAGGCTTAAAAAGGCCTTTTTGCCAGTTTTTAATTGCCACCGCTGCCTTTTTTCTGTCGAGGTCTCCTCTGGCAAGCTGGCTGGCTAACTGTTCAATATCGGCCTGCCGCTGCTGACAAAGCTCTGTTAACTTATTAGCACTTAACATATCTCGTATCTCGTCGCTGGTAGCTGGAATCACGAGTCACGTGCCACCGAGCACTACTTTATTTTCTTGCTTGAATGACCTCTAAATGTCTTGGTAAGCGAAAATTCACCCAGCTTATGTCCCACCATATCTTCGGTAATAAAAACCTTATTAAACACCTTGCCATTATGTACCATAAAGGTAAAACCAACGAATTCGGGAATTATGGTGCATCTTCTGGCCCAGGTTTTTATCGGTTCATGAGAGCCGGAACTACTTTGTTTGCTGACCTTGCTCAACAACTTTTCATCAACATATGGCCCTTTTTTCAGCGATCTTCCCATTCGAATTTACTCAACCTACAAACTTCAATAATTACGCGACCAACTCATTTGACCTTCTACACGCTACTTAGGCCACGAATTGGAAACGTCCGCCCTTTCGTCTTCGGATAATCCTTTTGTTACTTATTTTTCTGGGATTTCTGGTTTTTCCACCTTTTGCCAGTACGCCCGTAGGCGAACATGGATGTCTTCCGCCGTTTGCCCTACCCTCACCACCGCCCATCGGATGAGAAACTGGATTCTGGGCCTTGCCTCTTACGTGGGGCCTTCGGCCCAGGTAGCGTGTTCGGCCAGCCTTACCCAGGCTTACGTTCTGGTGGTCTGGATTACTTAGCTGACCGATTGTTGCCCGGCATTCCTTACGAAACATACGCATTTCGCCACTGGGCAACACGACAGTCACCCAGTCACCCTCTTTGGCCATAATTCTGGCAGCACCACCGGCACCTCTAACCAACTTACCACCCTGGCCAGCAGTCATTTCGATATTGTGAACCTCCAGGCCGGCAGGGATCGCCTCCAGCGGCATAGCGTTTCCAATCTTAGGTTCACAAGAGGGGCCACTTTCTATCTGGTCTCCGACCTTTATACCCATTGGTGACAATATATATCGCTTTTCGCCATCGGCGTAGTGCAACAGGGATATAAAACAATCCCTGTTAGGGTCGTATTCAATCGTAGCCACTTTTGCCGGGACTCCGTCTTTGTCTCGCTTAAAGTCGATAATACGATAGATTTTCCTTGCTCCGCCGCCTAAAAAGCGAGTAGTAGTAATACCATGATTGTTTCTGCCGCCGTTTTTCTTTATCCGTCTGCAAAGCGACTTCTCGGGCGAAGTCTCGGTCAGCTCAGCATAATCGATGACCGAGCTATTCCGACGCCCGGGACTTGTTGGTTTATAAACTCGAATACCCATAATCCATACCTCACTTTAGAACAAATCTATATGATGATCCGGTTCCAGAAACACAACGGCTTTTTTCCAACTTTCTGTTTGTCCAATTATTCTGCCTCTGCGGCGGGCTTTGCCTTTTCGATTAGCAGTTCTAACTTTGCGCACCTTAACGCTGTAGATTTTTTCCACAGCATCTTTTATTTGTGTTTTGTTCGCATACTTATTTACCTGAAAAGGGTACGCACCTTTTGTATTGGCTAAGTGCACCCCTTGCTCTGTAATCAAAGGCCGAATTATTACACTATGAACATCCATAGAAATATAACCATAAACAGAAGTCAGGCGCCAGAATTCTGCATTCTGTCTTCTGCATTCTGTATTCTATATTCTTTATTCAAAACAGACAAAAACGCCTCATAGGTTATCAGCATTTTGCGGTGGCTGCAGATGTCACCGGCGTTCAATTGTGCAACAGGCATAATAGCTACTTTCGGAGCATTTTTAGCTGATTTATAAAGATTGTCATCATAGTTGCTTGTCGCTACCAGACAACTGCGTTCAATTTTTAAGTTATTCAGAACATGTACAAAATCTTTAGTTTTGGGCTTTTCAAAATTTAGCTTGTCAACTACTACAACATTGTTACTTTTGAGCTTTGCCAATATTGCCGAATCTCTGGCTAATCTTCTCTGCTTTTTAGGCATACGTTTACTGAAATCTCTGGCAGCTTTCGCGAAGGTGACTCCGCCGCCGACACGTTTGGCGGTCCTACGGGTTCCAGCCCGGGCGAACCCAGTACCTTTTTGTCTATAGATTTTTCTGGTGGAGCCCGCCACCATGCTTCTGTTCTTGGTTGCGGCTGTTCCCACACGCTTATTAGCGTGATACATAACGATAGCCTGCTTAAGTAACGGGTATCTAACCACACCGCCGAAAGCAGACTCATCAACCTTTAAGCTGTCAACCTCGTTACCATCTGTGTTGTAAACAGGCAACTCAATCATTACTTCGTCCCTCGTCCCCCTGCTTTCGCAGGGGTAAACTTGTCCCCGTTAAAACGGGGAGCGGGGATCGCTCGTCGCTCGTGTTTTGGCGCTATGGACGATACAGTAACCTCCAGCCGGACCCGGTACGGAACCTTTGACCACTAACAGATTTTTCTTTTCGTCTATCGCCACCAGATTATGGTTTTTCGCGGTAACTCGGCAGTTTCCCATATGTCCTGCCATTTTCTTACCTTTCTTAGGCCCACTACCTCGGCCTCGCTGGCTGCCAAAGCCCGATTGCGAACCGGGTGCTCGGTGTTTTCGTTCTGTGCCGTGAGAGGCCGGGAAACCACCGAAGCCGTGCCGCTTCATTACACCAGCGAAGCCTTTGCCTTTACTGGTCCCAGCAATATCAACAAACTCGTTTTCAGCAAAAACCGAGACCGTAATAGAATCGCCGACCTTGTATTGCGGTTCGACACTGTCCGGCAGCCGCATCTCTCTGACGAATCTCTTGGGTGCCGTATTGGCCTTTTGAGCATGTCCAATCTTCGGCTTATTCCTGCGCGAGGGCTTGACATCGTCATAGCCCAACTGAACGGCATTGTAGCCATCTGTCTCGGTGGTTTTGACCTGCATAACGGTACAAGGACCAGCCTGTATGACCGTAACGGGTACTAACCTGCCCGATTTATCATAGAAACCTGTCATTCCAATTTTTTTACCTAATAACATAGCCATTGTTCTTAACTGGAAATTGGTAAATGGAAATTGGTAACTGATAAATTACCAATTACCAATAACCAATTACCAAACGCGCGTTACGCTTTTATCTTTACAAAGACACCGGCTGGTACCACCAAACGGTTCAAAACTTCAGCAGTTCGTGCATTGGCATCGTGAATATCAATCAGGCGTTTATGAGTCCTTAATTCAAACTGCTCACGCGATTTTTTGTCGATGTGGGGACTTCGCAAGACAGTATATCTTTCAATCCTTGTAGGCAAAGGCACTGGGCCACTGACCCGGGCATTGGTCCTTCGAGCGTGCTCTACTATCTCCTTAGCAGAGGCATCAAGCGTCCTATGGTCGTAGGCCTCCATTCTAATTCTTATTCTTTCGCTTTCAGCAGCCATAGCTTACCTCAATTTTTCCGCCCATAAACCAAAAACAAAATAAAAAATCGGCTCTTAGCGTATAGTTTTTCTGTTATCCGCCAGATATATCTTGCTTGATTTTGGGCAGGAAAGGCCTCTAAATTGATTATTGATTACCGTTTGCATTCTCGTTGATTTTCAATAATCAATTATCTTCGCCTTCCTTAAGAGTCTGGGTTGGGGTTACATTGCAACCTCATCAAAGCCGCCATCTACTTTGGTGCACCCCTAAGTCTAATAGAGTACTTATTAATTCATCCTTGATGGCAAAATACAGATATGCCACAGCTCAACTTGTTACGCAAAGCCATCCTTGGCAATGCTCGCTACAGCCGAAAATTTTCAAATTATCACAGAAATTATCCTTTGTCAACAAAATCGGCAAAAATCTTCACTTAAATATAAAAAAAGCATTATTTTTTTTAAAGGGTAATCAGTTTGGCAATCTGTTCCGGGACCCTCTCATAGCTCAACGGCTCCATAGTGAAGGTTCCCCTGCCGGCTGTGAGGCTTCTAATCTCGCTGGAATATCCAAACATCTCTGCCAGGGGCACTTTGGCATCGATTATCCGCATATTTCCATGTACTCGACAATCCGTAATTAAGCCCCTTTTTCCCAGTAAATTGCTCTGAATAGCCCCAAAAGCAGCCTCTGGGACCTCAACCTGAAGCCGCATAACCGGCTCAAGCAGAACGGGTCCTGCCTCTTTGAGGGCCTTTTCTACCGCAATCGCCGCCGCCTGCTCGAAAGCCAGCTCTGTTGAATCCACCGAATGGAATGAGCCACCAATTAGCGTAACTTTAACTCCTACAACAGGATAGCCTGCCAATACACCGCTGCCGAAGGCTTGCTTTGCCCCCCTTTGCACAGCGGGGATATACTCTCTGGGCACTACATTGGAAGCCACTTTGGCCCCAAATTCTATGCCATGGTTCCAATGGCCGTCCTCTGTCAATAACGGTTCAATTACCAAAACAACATGGCCGTATTGGCCATGACCGCCTGTTTGACGTATAAATTTGCCCTCCGCCTGGGCCGATTCTGTAATAGCCTCCTTGTAAGCCACCCTGGGCTTACCCACTCTGACGTTGATCTTTCTTTCTTTAACCAATTTGTGCTGGAGTATTTCCAGATGCAGCTCCCCCATCCCACTGATGATGGTTTGGCCTGTTTCGCTATCTGTCTTGCACTCGAAAGTAGGGTCTTCACGCCGTAAATCTTCAAGCGCATCCGCCAATTTGGTCTTCTCGGCTGCTGTTCTGGGCTCTATAGACATATTAATCACCGTCTGAGGAAATGTAATGCTGGCAAGACAGACAGGTTTTTTAGGCTCACAAACTGTATCACCGGTGAGAGTATGCTTTAGCCCCACCACTGCAACGATGTCGCCGGCACTGGCTGAGTCCAGGATTTTTCGCTCATTGGCGTGCATCTCGAATATTCTGATAATGTTCTCGCGTTTGTTGCGATTAGTGTTTAAGACTCGGCTGCCGGTCTTTAATGTACCTTGATAAATCCGCAAATAACTCAAATCGCCGTGCACATCGCTGGTAATCTTAAATGCAAGAGCAACCAAGCTACCATTGGGGTCGCATTTAACCAATACCTGCCCGTGTCCCGAGGCACGGGGTCCGTGTCCAGTGGCAGACTTGTGGCCGATAATATCAGGTTTTTCCAGTGGAGAAGGCAAATACGCCACCACGCCATCAAGCAACCTCTGCACCCCAATATATTTCAAGGCAGAACCAACAAATACCGGATAAAGTTTGTTGGCTAAGGTTGCGGACCTTATCGCTCTGTGAATCATTTCGGCTACTATCGGCTTATCGTGAACAAAACAATCCATCAACTGGTCGTCATGCTCGGCTGCAAGCTCAATCATCTGGTGCCGAAGCTTTTGGGCGAGGGGCGTTAACTGCTGCGGGATTTCAGTCTCCTGGAAGGTCACCCCGAGCTTTTCAGCCTGGTAGTAAACCGCCTGCATTTTAACCAGGTCTATTATCCCGACAAAAGAGTCCTCAGCACCAATAGGGAACTGCAACAGAACAGGTTTTGCTACGAGTTTGTCGCGGATACTATCAACACTCATTTGGAAATCTGCGCCGGTTTTGTCCATCTTGTTTATAAAGCAAAGACAAGGCAAGCCGTATTTTTGTCCCTGCCTCCAGACGGTCTCACTCTGTGCCTGTACCCCTTCGCTGCCGTCAAATACAACTACAGCACCATCGAGAACCCGCAATGACCTTTCAACCTCAGCAGTAAAATCAATGTGCCCTGGCGTATCGATAAGATTGATTTCGTAGCCCTTCCAGGGACATTTTGTCGCGGCTGAGGTAATAGTGATGCCCCTTCTTTGCTCCTCCTCCATAAAATCCATTACGGCGGTACCCTCATGGACTTCCCCCATTTTGTAGGTTTTGCCGGTATAATACAGTATGCGCTCAGTTACAGTCGTTTTGCCGGCATCAATATGCGCTATGATTCCGATATTGCGAAGTTTCTGCAGAGCAGCCATTTTTGCACTTTAGAATAAAAAAACTGCCACGGTGTCTTGCTAAAACACTCCGTGGCAGTTAAAACCTGCGAATCTTACCAGGCGAAGTGGGCAAATGCTTTGTTTGCCTCAGCCATTCTATGGATATTCTCGCGGGTGGTCATGGCACCGCCGTGTCCATTATAAGCATCTATCAATTCATCCGCCAAGGCGGAGCACATAGGCTTTCCTTTTTTGCTTCTGGCCGACTGTGTTATCCAGCGAAAAGCCAACGATTGTTGGCGAGCAGAACCCACCTGCATAGGTACCTGGTAGCTGGCTCCGCCGATACGCCGGCTTCTAACTTCCAAAAGCGGTTTTACATTATTTACCGCCTTTTCAAATACCTCCAGTTCGCCTCTCGGTGCCCGTGACCCGTCGCTTGAGTCACGTGCGACGAGCGACGAGCGACGGATGATGGCCATAGCATCATAAAAAATCCGCTGGGCAATACTTTTCTTGCCATCCCATATCATACAGTTAATAAACTTCGCCACCAGTCTGCTTTTGTATACCGGGTCGGGCACTAATTTCTGGCTTGAAGCAGTCCGCTTCTTCATAATTTAGTCCTGAGTTATGAGTTCATAGTTGGGTTCCCGCGGAGCGGGGTCCCTCATCGATGAACAATGAACTATTTTCCTTTCTTTGCCCCGTATTTACTCCTGCCTCGTCTTCGGCTGGCTACGCCGGCACAGTCCAGGACCCCACGGATAATATGGTACCGCACGCCCGGCAGGTCTCTTACCCTGCCTCCACGAATCAGCACTGTGCTATGCTCCTGGAGGTTATGATCAATGCCTGGTATGTAAGCGGTAACTTCGCGGCCACCCGTCAGTCTAACCCGGGCAATCTTGCGTAGCGCAGAGTTGGGCTTCTTAGGCGTTTGAGTCCTTACGATCAGACACACGCCTCTTTTCTGGGGCGCGTCCAACGGTCCGACTCTGGCGGATTTTCGGCTTTTGGATTTTGCCCTTGGCCGTCTAACTAACTGATTTATAGTAGGCATAATTCTTAAGCAATTCAAAAATCAAAAATTAAAAATCAAAATTTTAGAAGCCAGCACTTAAAAATCTTAAGTGCTGGATGACTTCCTTTATTCTACATTTTGCACTTTGAATTTTAATTTTTTCACTCTATTCCAAGAGCTTCTTTAACGGCGGCCTCAGCCTTTTCTTCTGCTTGCTTGACTTCCTTGATTTCTCTAAATTCCTTGGGCAGCGGAGCAGCAGCTAAGTGCTTAACCTTCATTTCAAGATGTGGCTTAAAGGCGGTACCAGCTGGTATCAGATGACCGAGTATTACATTTTCCTTCAAGCCACAAAGCTTGTCTATCCTACCGGCTAAAGCCGCCTCTGTCAAGACCTTAGTTGTTTCCTGAAAAGATGCTGCTGCGATGAAGCTATCCGACCACAGTGATGCTTTGGTTATCCCTAAAAGTAAGGTCTTTGCGGTAGCAGGTTTAGGTTTTCTGCCGGTTACCTTCGTACCACCAATCGCCTCGATTTTTTCGTTGATACTAGCAAGTTCTTTTTTATCAATAATATCGCCTATCGCTAATCGCTTATCGCCTATTGTGATTTGTCCGGCTTTTGGCGGACCATCTGCGAGGGCTTGGCGCGAAGCGGAGTCCCTTTGCAAATCTCCGAACTCTGCGATTTTGACAGAATTGGCTAATCTTTCATTTTCTTTTCTAAATACAAATTTATCAACAACCTCGCCCGGCAAGAATGAGCTATCGCCAACCGATTCAATCTCCACCTTACGCATCATGCCGGAGATGATGATCTCGATATGTTTGTCGTTGATATTGACATTTTGGCTGCGGTAAACATTCTGAATCTCCGCGATTAAATACCTCTGCAAAGCTTCCTCTCCCTTAATTCGCAGGATATCGTGGGGGACCAATGGGCCATCGGTTAGGGCATCCCCAGCTTGAACGAAATCACCTGCGTGGACATTGAGATGTCTATCGCGAGGGACATGGTGTTCTTTTTCCATGCCGGATTCAGAGCGAATTATGATGGTCATTTTGCCCTTGCGCCGGTAGCCTGTTTGATCAGGGGTTCTTAGCTCAATTCGGCCTGAGATCTCAGCCATAGCCGCCGGGTCCTTAGGTTTGCGTGCCTCAAATACTTCGGTAACTCGGGGCAAACCTCCTGTGATGTCCTGTGTGCCGCCGGTAGCTCTGGGTTGATGAGCAAGCAATTGTCCAGCCTGAACCTGTTGGCCCTCGGTAACCTCGATTCTGGCACCTGCGGGCAGATAGTGAACGTCAAGAATCTTACCGCTGTTGTCTTCTATAATTATCTGTGGATGTTTATCACCTTTATGCTCGATAACAATCAGAGGACTGACGACAGACGACAGAGTTGTGTCTTCTGACTTCTGTCTTCTGACCTCTTCTACCTGGACGGTCTCACCTTCGGTGATATCCACAAATCTTATAAGGCCCGGCACTTCAGCTAAAATTGGCGTGCGGTGGGGGTCCCATCTAAATAGTGTTACGCCAGCTTTAACGTTCTGGCCGTCTCTGACCAGAACAGTGGCGCCATAGGGCACTTTGAACCTGTCCAGCTCTCGGTCTTTTGCGTCAAGAATAGCTATTTCACCATTACGCTTCAGTGCAATTAGCGTAGTTGTTCCATCCTCGTGTTTGAAGGAAACCGCGTTTATATCTCGGTATTGGACCTTGCCCGCGTGGGTGGCCTTCTGCTCGCGCTCCAGAATAGCTCTGGAGGCAACCCCGCCTGTATGGAAAGTTCGCAACGTTAACTGGGTGCCCGGTTCACCGATGGACTGCGCCGCAATAATGCCCACCGCTTGCCCTTCTTCGACTAATTGGCCGGTACTCATATCCCAGCCATAACACTTTGCGCAAACACCAAATGGACTGTCACAGGTCAAGGGGCTTCTTACTCTGATGGCATCAAGACCCAAGGCCTCGATTTGAGCAGCAGCCTTCGCCGTTATGACCTCGTTTTCACGAACAATCATTTCATCAGTAATGGGGTTGCGAATATTATCTCTGGCGGTTCTGCCAATAATAAGTTGCGAAAGCGGCACACCGGTGAGTTGATCAGAGGCCAGTTCGCCTTTTGGTCCGCCTGCGGCGGATTTGGTAATACCCTGCAAGGTTCCACAATCCCGCTCAATAATGATCACATTTTGTGCCACGTCGATAAGTTTGCGGGTAAGATACCCCGAATTAGCGGTTTTTAAGGCGGTGTCAGCCAGCCCCTTACGTGCTCCGTGCGTAGAGCTAAAGTATTCAAGAACGGTCAATCCCTCGCGGAAGTTTGATTTGATGGGCGTTTCGATAATCTCGCCGCTGGGCTTAGCCATCAGCGCTCGCATACCTGCCAGCTGCTGAATCTGGTCGATGCTTCCACGCGCTCCGGAATCGGTCATAAGATATATGGGATTGAGGTACGGCGTACCATCCTCATTAGTATCTTCTCTAAGGCCGCGTATCATTTCGTTGGTAACTGCCACCCGGGCATTTGTCCAAGCATCAATAACCTGATTATATCTTTCGCGATCGGTTAAAACTCCTTCAACGTAGTTCCTCTGGATTTTAGAGACCTTTTTTTCTGTCTCATTGATAATCTCAGCTTTTTTCGCGGGAATTTTCAGATCCGTAAGACCGAAGGATAGGCCCGCAAGTGTGGCATACTTAAAGCCCAAATCTTTTATTTTGTCCAGCAGCTCGATAGTGTAAGCCTGCCCTGCAAATTCGAAGCAGTCACTAATTACCTGCCCCAATTTCTTCTGCGACATGGTTATATTGTAAAACGGCATCCCTTCGGGAAGGATATCGTTGAATATACATCTGCCCGCCGTCGTCTCGACGACCTTCGTCGCTCGTCCCTCGTGAAGCGTATCTCGTTTTTTCGCTTCACGCTTCACGAACGACGAGATACGTACCTTGATCTTCTGGTGTAAACCGATTTTGCCCGTTTCGTAGGCCATTATTGCTTCGAAGGTATCCCTAAACACTAACTGACACGGACGGTCACTGATTGAAACACAGACAGGCACGGACAAGTCAGTGTCAGTCAGTGCTTCTCCGTATTCGTATGTCAGGTAATAATTGCCCATCACCATATCTTGAGATGGGCCAACCATTGGAGAGCCATTAGCCGGCGAGAAAATATTAGCGGTGGTCATCATTAAAATAGCAGTTTCAGCTTGAGCTTCAATACTTAGTGGTAGATGTACCGCCATCTGGTCGCCGTCAAAATCGGCGTTGAAACCCTTACAGGCCAATGGGTGAAGCATAATAGCGTTGCCTTCCACCAGTGTCGGCTCGAAGGCCTGGATACCCATTCGATGAAGCGTTGGTGCACGGTTAAGTAACACCGGGTGCTGATGAATCACTTCCTCCAAAATATCCCAGATAACCTCGTCCCGCCGTTCAATCATACGCTTTGCACTTTTGATGGTATCAGCAAGGCCGTGTTCTTTTAGTTTGCGAATAATAAAAGGCTGATAAAGTTCGAGAGCTATTTTCTTTGGCAATCCGCATTGATATAGTTTTAGATCAGGCCCAACCACAATCACACTCCGGGCTGAGTAATCAACCCGTTTGCCCAGCAGGTTTTCGCGGAATCGTCCCTGCTTTCCTTTAATCATATCGGTCAAGCTCTTTAGCGGCCGATTATTACTTCCAAGCACCGGCCTTCGACAGCGGCTGTTGTCAAGCAGTGAATCGACAGCTTGCTGAAGCATTCGTTTTTCATTTCGGATAATGACCTCCGGAGCGTTAAGGTCCATCAGTTTCTTTAAGCGGTTATTGCGATTTATAATCCGCCTGTAAAGGTCATTCAAATCGCTGGTTGCGAAATTGTCTCTCTCAAGTAGCACTAGCGGTCTCAAATCCGGCGGGATAACAGGAATAGCCTCAAGCACCATCCACTGGGGCTTATTATTGCTGTTTTGAAGCTCGTTAATGGTCTTTAGCCGCTTGGTGAAATCTTTAATCTTCTGCTTACTGCTGGTTCGACTTATTGCAAGCCTTAGCTCGCCGCCCGCCGTCTCCAGATCAAGGCCTTCCAACAACGCTCTTATCGCTTCGGCGCCCATGCCGCACTTAAAACCAGTTCCTTCATATGTTTTAAGTGCGGCACGAAATTCTTCTTCGCTAAGTAGGGAACCTGCTTTCAGCGGGCTACCTCCGCCGTCAGTAACAACATAGTCCTGGAAATAAATTATTTTTTCCAGATCCGATGTTTTCATTCCCAAAATGGTACCCAGACGATTCGGTATGGACTTGAAAAACCATATGTGCACGGCCGGCGCTGCTAAATTGATATGTCCCATCCTTTTGCGGCGAACGCGACTATGCGTAACTTTGACCCCGCAGCGGTCGCAAATTATCCCTTTGAATTTAGTGCCTTTGTATTTGCCGCAGGCGCACTCCCAGTCCCGCTCCGGCCCGAAGATCCGCTCGCAGAATAAGCCCTCCTTCTCTGGCCGATATGTGCGGTAGTTGATGGTCTCGGGCTTACGAACCTCACCGAAAGACCAGCTGCGGATATCATTCGGACTGGCCAGTGAAATCTTAACCGAACCGTAATCGTTAATCCGATCGTAAATATTCGCTAACATTTAAGGCCCCTTACAATTGACATTCAATAATCAATCTTGCCTGTCAGCAGACAGGTTTATAGAGTAGTGTTTCCCAGGCGTTTCTTCTCAAGCTGGATATTCAAACCTAATCCTCTTATTTCATTGCACAATACATCAAAGGATAGTGGCGTACCTGCTTCGAGGCTGTTTGTCCCTTTGACCATAGATTCATAGATTTTTGTACGTCCTTCCACATCATCACTTTTGACCGTCAGCATTTCCTGCAGCGTGTAAGCGGCTCCGTAGCCTTCCAGGGCCCAAACTTCCATCTCGCCGAATCGCTGTCCGCCGGTCCGAGCCTTACCGCCTAACGGCTGCTGCGTGATCAAACTGTATGGGCCGGTCGAGCGGGCATGAATCTTATCATCAACAAGATGATGCAGCTTCATCATGTAGATATACCCAATGGTTGCCTGTTGATCGAGAGCCTGACCTGTCCTGCCGTCATACAATTGCGCCTTGAGCGTTTTTGGTATATGAATGAAAAACTCGTCCGCCTTCGGCGGAACACGGACTGACGCTGACGGAATACTGACTGACAGCTGTCCGTTTTTCGTCAGTGTTCGTCCGTGGCTTATGGCCCTTTGGGCCATAAGCTGGTTTGCTTCTTCATTTAACTTCTGTATATCCTCTTCGGTAGCGCCGTCGAAAACCGGCGTAATAGCAGCAAAGCCAAGTACCTTTGCCACCCACCCTAAATGCGTTTCGAGAATCTGGCCCACATTCATTCGGCTGGGTACCCCTAGAGGATTCAGCAATATGTCAAGGGGCGTGCCATCCTCAAGAAATGGCATATCCTCCTCAGGCATAATCTTGGCGATAACACCCTTATTGCCGTGACGACCGGCTATTTTATCGCCGATGGACAATGTTCTTTTAATCGCCACGTAGACTTTTGCCATCTGCAACACGCCGCTGGGCAGCTCATCGCCGTGTTTGGCTCTCTCAATCTTGCGGTTTTTTTCCTCGCCAATCTCGGCAATCTTGATCCAGTATTTATCCACGATTTTCTGGACATCATCCCGCACCGACGCAGGTTTGACCCACTTAAGTCCAGGGTATTTGGTAATTGGTAATTGGTAATTGGTAATTGGTAATTGGTAATTACCATTTACCAGCCCAAAAAAGGCCTCTATTTGCTCGTAAATAACTTCGTCGTCGGTGCTGGCACCGACTTTCTGACGCGTGGATGGGTCAATTAGCGACACTGACGGACACTGACTACCGGCACTGACGGACACCGACTTATCCGTGCTAGTCCGTGTTTTAGTCCGTGTTCGTCTGTGTATTTCTTCAATCATACCCCTAAATATGGCACATTCTTTGGCCCGCATCTCTCGTTCATACTGCTTTAAACTTACCGCCAGCTCCTTCTTTTGCTTGTCGCTGCCGGCACCACGTCTGGTGAATAGCTCGGTTTTTATTACCACACCCTCGTAACCGCTAGGTAACTCCAGCGAGTCGTTCTTAACATCTTCACCGGCCCTGCCAAATATGGCGTGCAGCAGTTTTTCCTCAGGCGTAAGTTCGGTCTTACTCTTGGGTACCACCTTGCCAACCAGAATATCACCGGGACAACCCCTTGTCCCTTGGCGAACTATCCCATTTTCATCGAGGTTTCGCAGCGCCTTTTCGCTAATATTGGGAATATCACGAGTAAATTCTTCCTTGCCCAGGCGAGTTTCACGAACCTCGGCAGAAAATTCGTCAATATGAATGCTGGTAAAGGTGTCGTTCTTGCAAAGTTTTTCACTTACAATAATCGCATCTTCAAAGTTAAACCCGTCAAAAGAAACAAACCCCACCAGCACATTTTTGCCCAGAGCCAGGACGCCACTAGCCGTACCACCACCATCTGCAATAATCTGGCCAGCCTTGACCTTATCGCCTAATGCGACAATCGGCTTTTGATTAAGGCACGTCCTTTCGTTCAGTCCTTCAAATTTTTGGAGCTTATATTCATCGGTGTGGTTTATAACTATGTGCTGGCAGTCCACCGCGGTAACAACGCCGGCACTATCGGCACGTACGACCATGCTGGAGTTTTGGCCAACTACTTTTTCTATGCCCGTACCAACTAAAGGAAGCTCAGTCTTGAGCAACGGAACCGCCTGTCGCTGCATATTGGAACCCATCAAAGCCCGGTTGGCGTCATCGTGCTCCAGGAAGGGGATAAGTGCAGCTGAAACGCCCACAATTTGTTTGGGTGAAATGTCGATGTAAGTGACCTGCGAGCTTTCGACATGGGCCAGTTCACCGCCACGCCTGGCAAGAACCAACCCTTTCTTGAGCCTTGGTAATTGGTGATTGGTAATTGGTAATTTACCAGTTACCAGTTTCCAGTTACCAGTCTCCAGGGCGCTGGGGGGAGCAAATACCGCTTTGAGCTCCTGGTCAGCCCGCAAATACTCTACTTCGCCTGTGATCTTGCCGTCCTTGACCTTGCGATATGGTGTAAGCAGAAATCCATATTCGTCAACGGTGGCAAATATTGCTAATGAGGAAATCAAGCCGATATTGGTTCCTTCTGGGGTTTCGATGGGACAGATTCTGCCGTAATGACTGATATGGACATCGCGGACCTCAAAGCCTGCCCGGCGTCTATTCAAGCCGCCTGGGCCAAGAGCAGATAGCCTTCTTTCATGCGTCAATTGACTTAGGGCATTTGTCTGATCAACGACCTGCGAGAGCTCGCCCCGCCCAAAGAAATAGTTGATGCTGCTGGCAACACTCTTGGAATTAACCAGGTCTGCAATGCGCAATCCGCCAGGGGCGGACTCGGTGTCTTTTTTGATGCTCATTCGTTCCTGGACGGTCTTTCGAAGCTTTAGCAGGCCTTTTCTGATTTCATCGGTAGCCAGCTCATCGATGGTCCGCAATCTTCTATTTCCCAGATGGTCGATATCATCGATCTCGCCCTGGTTGTTGCGCAAAGCGATAATGTATTTCATGGTGTTAAGGAAGTCTTCCGGCCGAAGTGTCATCTCATCCTCATCTATGGACTGATTGAATTTACGATTCAATCTGAATCTGCCGACCTTACCCAGACGATAGCGGTTCGGATCAAAGAACTTCTCTGCAAAGAAGGTTTTTGCCTTCTCTTGATTGGGCGGATTTCCGGGCCTTAATCTCATATAAAACTTTAACAATGCCAGCTCGTGGCTCTGGCAATCATCCTCAGCCAGGGTGTTTAAGATCAGGGTATCTCGAACATCTTCAATAACTTCGATCCCCGCTTCTGCGGGGACATGCTTGCCCCTGCGAAGGCAGGGGCCGCTTTTTTGTTGTATCACAGAAACTCTATCGCTGATTTGCGCTGCGGCTTTTACTATAATTTCGCCGGTTTGGGGGTCCACAATCGGCTGCACGGCCCACGCCGTTTGTGTGAGTTTGTCTGTCGGAACAATTTTTGTAGGATAAAATTGACGCAAGATTTCCTCGGTGGCGCCGTAAGAAGAAGATATCGCCCGAAGAAAAACAGTGGCCGGTATCTTGCTGGACTGGTCAATTCTGACCACCAGAATATCCTTCTGGGTAACCGCTATCTCCATCCAGCTACCTCTTTCCGGTATGATTCTGCCACCGTGCAGCACTCTATCGCCTTCCTTGCTCTCGATGAGAAAATCGACCCCTGGACTGCGATGCAATTGACTTACTATGACCCGGATGGCACCATTGATGATAAACTCTCCGCCACCAATCATCACCGGTATTTCACCAAGGTATATGGCCTGCTCGGCTAAATCTTCGCCGTCTTCTTTACGCAGTCGGCAATGAACTTTTAAGGGGTAGGCGTAGGTCAGCCTTAACTGTCGGCACTCGGTCAGCGTATAATGTGGCTTTTCCAGCTCATAGTAGAGATATTCCAAATTCATCTTCTTGTCATAGCTTTCGATAGGGAATATCTCCCTAAACAAGGCTTCCAGTCCGATACACTTTCTTTTGGCTGGCGGCACATCCTTCTGCAAAAAGTTCTGATAACTTCTTTTTTGTATCTCTACAAGGTCTGGTACCTCTACGGCATCTTGTACTTTTGCAAAATCACGAACGGCTTGTAAAACCATCTGACTCTCCCGCATTTGGTAATTGGTGATTAGTAATTCCCAGTTACCAATTTCCATTTACCAGTTTCCAGTTACCAGTCTCCATTCACCAATGAACCATTTTTGCTTAAGCTAATTCAACTACGGCCCCTGCCGCTTCAAGCTGCTTTTTGGCGGCTTCGGCCTCTTCTTTGCCCAGGCCTTGTTTGACCGGCTTGGGCACGCTATCAACAAGATCTTTGGCTTCTTTCAATCCTAACCCTGTCAAGGCCCTTACCTCTTTGATAACTTGAATCTTTTTGTCGCCGAATTCTTTAAGGATTACATCAAAGCTGGTCTTCTCCTCAGCTTGCTCAGTGGCGGCCCCGGCTACTGGCGCTGGGCCTGTCATCATGACCGCACCACCGGCAGCCGGTTCTATGCCGTACTCGGCCTTGAGATAATCACCAAGCTCCTTGGCTTGCATCAGCGTCAGGCCGACTATTTTATCGCCGAGCTTCTTAATCTCGCTACTCCATTTTGCAGCCTCCGGTGCTTGCTGTCCTGCTCCGGCACGCTCCGCCGTGACGAGTGTTTCTTCTTTTTTAGTTTCTTTTACCTCCTTAGCTTGCTCTTTTGTTTGCTCTTTTGCCATCTTTCATTAACTCCTATCAGTTAACGCCTGGTGGTAGCCGAAACTCCGTCGTTTCGTTTAACCCGCCTATGGCGGGGCAGCCACACAAGCAACCATAATACTGGTTACTGGTAAATGGAAATTGAAAACTGGTAATTACCAATCACCAATTACCAATTACCAACGACCAATTACCAATCACTAACTCATGCTGCCTGTTTCTGGGCCCTTTCTATAATAGTCTTTATACAACCGGCAATAATTGCTGCAGGAGCAGCAAAACCACCGATTAATCTTGCCGCAGGTGACTGTGCCAGGGTTACCAACCTGCTTTGCAGCTCTGCCCGCGTGGGCATCTTTGAAAGAGCCTCTGCCGCTTTAGCATCTAAAGCTAAGCTATCCAGAAAGGCCCCTTTGATCTGTATCGCTGGGACCTTTTTGCTCCGCTCACCCAGCTCTTTAGCAACGTCAACAATGCTATCACCACCATACGCGATAGCGCAGGGACCGCTAAATAGCGCTATTGCTGATTCCATCTGGCGGTTGCGCAGCGCCCTTTTAAACAGTGAGTTTTTCACCACCAGCAATCTGATACCTTTGTCTTTAAGCTCGCCGCGCATCAGGTTATTGTCAACACCGCCGAGGCCTTTTGTACTGACAACCAAAAAATCGTTAATACCCTCATCGGCTATTTTCTTTTCCAGTTCTGTCTGCAGCAATTCTTTTACATATTTGCTCATATCAGTCCTCAAACGATAACAGCTATAGCAGGACTCATTGTCGCAGATATACACATTTTTTTGATATAGGTGCCTTTTGCCGTTACCGGCTTAATCTTCTTTATATGTGAGACAAACGCCTCGATATTGCTTATTAGTTTTTCAGTCTCGAAGCTTTGCTTGCCGACTACTACGTGAACATTGCCGCCGGCGTCATTTTTGAACTCGATTTTGCCTGCGGCGAATTCAGCTACCGCGGTGGCTACATCGTCAGTTACCGTGCCCTTTTTAGGCGAAGGCATCTTGCCTTGTGGTCCGAGCACTCGGCCGAGCTTACTTATCTTGCCCATCACCTTTGGTGAGGCAATCGCCACATCGAAGTCCATCCAGCCGTCCGAGACCTTTTTCATCAGCTCGTCGCAGCCGGCCTCAATAGCACCAGCCCGCTGCGCTGCTTCGATGTCGGAGCCCTCGCAAAAAGCGATAACTTTCTTCTGCTTACCTATGCCGTGAGGTAAAGATATTGAGCCGCGGACCGTCTGCTCGGCTTGCTTAGGGTCTATTCCAAGCTGCAGCACACACTCTATGGTCTGGTCAAATTTCGTCGAGCTAAAGGACCTGATTTTTTCGACTGCCTCAGCCAGGCTGACCAGCTCGCAACTGATCTGCTGTGACTCTTTTTTATACCTCTTGCTCCTAAATCGCATATCTTATATCTCGCACCAGACACCCACAGTCTTTCAATTAATCAATTATTTCTATGCCCATACTTCGAGCAGTACCTCTTATAATTTTTTCGGCGCTATCCAAATCGTATGCGTTCAAATCTTTGAACTTAGTCTGAGCGATTTTACGTATCTGTTCAGCAGTAACTTTTCCGACTTTCTCTTTATTGGGAACGCTGCTGGCTTTTGCGATCTGGGCTGCTTGCTTTAACAGAATCGCTGCCGGGGGGCTTTTGACCTCGAAGGTGAAACTCTTGTCTTTATAGACAGTTATCACCACCGGCACAATCGTTCCATTAAGTTCCTTTGTGCGCTCATTAAACTGCGAAACGAACTGGCCGATGTTAACGCCGTGCTGACCCAAAGCGGGTCCTATCGGCGGGGCTGGCGTTGCCTGCCCTCCCGGCGCCTGCAATTTAATCTTTACTCTTACTTCTTTGGCCATTTTACCTCAACAATTTTTAGTTGGCAATATGGACTGCAATTGCCCACTCAATTATAACTTTTCAATCTGCCAATATTCTATATCCAGAGGAGTACTCCGGCCGAATACCGTAACAATTACCTTCACAATCCCTCGCTCAGCATCAATCGAATCGACAACGCCTTCAAAGTTCTCAAAGGCGCCTTCTCTAATTTTAATCGGATCCCCTTTTTTGAATTCGACTTTGATGCTTGGTGCTTCCTCAGGCTTTTCTGCTTCTTGAAGCATCTTTGCCACATCCGTATCCCGCATAGGGGTGGGAATTCCTTCTGTGCCGATAAAATCTCCGACGCCTGCGGTTGCCTTTATCACGAACCAAGCCTTTTCCGGCACCCGGCCATCTTCGGTAGGTTCCATCTCCATGAAAACATAGCCCGGATACAATTTTCGCTTATGGACTGTTTGCTTGCCCGCTCGGACGTGCTTAATCCGCTCCACAGGGACCTCTATTCGGCCAATAGTATCGGTTAAACCCTCCTGCTTGACTTTCAGTACAAGGGCCTCTTTAACCTGCATTTCTTTATTTGCCGCAACTCGTAAAACGTACCAATACATACTACCGCAATAACCAGTCGAAAAAATGGTAAAAGCCCACATCCGTAGTACCAAGAAGTATTGCCATAATAATCACAACCACAATAACGATAAATGTCGAAACCGCTATTTCTTTCCTGCTTGACCAGCTTACCTTTTTCATTTCGCTTTCAGCAGCGATGAGAAAATCTGCAATCGCAGGTTTATTTACCAGGTAAAAAATCAAGATACTCAAGGCCACAAATAAGCCAGCGGGCACCATAGTTGTAACCCACAAGCGTGCTCTGGGGTTCAGATTCCAGTCAGCAGCCTCTACTTGCTGGTACAGCCGTAAGCAGCCTAATCCTACAATTATAGCTGCACCAACAGCACTACATAATCTTGTATATTTGCCCTGGCCACGTTTATAAATATCAAAAATCACGCTGCCCAACCCTAATTGACTTGCTGTCTTGATTATCGACCATTGTTTTAGTTAAAGCAGGCCAGAAGGGAATCGAACCCCCAACCTTCGGTTTTGGAGACCGACGCTCTGCCAATTGAGCTACTGGCCTAACCCACTGGTTATTGATTATTTGCAAATGTTTGCATCGACAAAATTCGTGTCGTTCAATAATCAATTATCAATTATCAATAATCAATCACTTGCGTCGTATTTTGTGAACAGTATGTTTACGTTCCTTTTTACAAAATTTTTTCAGCTCTAATTTTGGCGCACCCTCAGCTATACTAATACTGGTGCGATAGTTTCTGCCGCTGCATTCGGCACACTCCAGCCATGCATATTCCCTTTTGCTTTTTTTCTTCGCCATAAAATCTAATCATATCCCGCAGCTGGCTTACCGCAGGAACATTTCTTAAACTGCAGATGCCTGCCTGAAGATACTTCGCTGCTGCGAGCATCTTTGCTTTTCGATACTCATGGAGTTCACTGACTATTCAGAGGTGCTTATGCAAGGATTTTCGTTACCACGCCGGCACCGACCGTCCGGCCGCCCTCGCGAATAGCAAAGCGAAGGCCTTCCTCCATAGCGATTGGGGAAATAATCTCCACCTCCATCGTTATATTATCGCCCGGCATACACATCTCTGCAGGCTTACCTTCCCTACTCATTAGCGCAAGAATGGAACCTGTGACATCAGTGGTTCTGAAATAAAACTGTGGCTTGTAACCCGGAAAGAACGGCGTATGACGACCACCTTCTTCCTTGGTTAGAACATAGACCTCAGATTGAAACTTGGTATGGGGAGTAATGCTGCCCGGAACCGCAATTACCTGTCCTCGTTCCAGTTCCTTTTTCTCTACACCGCGTAAAAGTAAGCCTATGTTATCACCTGCCTGACCATAATCAAGGGTCTTGTTAAACATCTCCACGCCGGTGACAACAGTTTTGCGGATTTCTTTTGAAAGTCCGATGATTTCAACCTCATCGCCGACCCGGATTCGGCCACGGTCAACCCGGCCGGTGCCGACTGTGCCCCGGCCCTTTATGCTGAAAACGTCCTCAACCGGCATAAGGAAGGGCTTATCGATGTCACGCACCGGAATCGGGATATACTCATCCATCACCTTCAGCAATTCAACGATAGGCGGACAGGCGGGGTCATCCAGGCTCTCGGCTCTCATTGCCTTCAGAGCGCAACCACGGATGATGGGCGTATCGTCTCCGGGAAATTCATATTTATTCAACAGCTCTCTTATCTCCAGGTCGACCAGGTCCAGTAATTCGGGGTCATCCACAAGGTCCACCTTGTTAAGGAAAACCAATATGGAAGGCACGTTAACCTGGCGGGCCAGCAGAATGTGCTCGCGGGTCTGCGGCATCGGGCCGTCAGCCGCGCTAACTACAAGAATGGCACCATCCATCTGAGCCGCACCAGTAATCATGTTCTTGACATAATCTGCGTGGCCCGGACAATCAACGTGCGCATAGTGCCGGTTCTCCGTCACATACTCAACATGCGCCGTGGCAATAGTCAGAATTTTCGTTTCGTCACGCCGGCCATGAGCTTCCGAGGCCTTTGCGATCTCATCATAAGACTTGAACTTCGACAGCCCCTTGAACTCCATCACTTTTGTCATCGCGGCCGTCAAAGTAGTCTTGCCGTGGTCGACGTGACCAATGGTTCCAACGTTTACATGTGGTTTTGTCCGCTCAAATACTGCCTTAGCCATTTTAATATAGACCTCCAATATGCCAGGTTAGTATTTTATTTACTTGCCCATTGCCTAACTGGTTTTCAAAAAACTTGCTTTCAGACCTCTATAATTAACTCTCAGCCAAGATTACTGATAATTTGTACATAATCTCGGCTCGACCTGCTCGCACTTAGCTGCTGATGGGAGTTGGACCCATGACCTCGTCCTTACCAAGGACGCGCTCTACCAGCTGAGCTACAGCAGCAACACCCCTTCCGTCCTCGGACACTGCGGCGGTAAATCGAATAACAAAGAACCATTTCGCTCAGCTTCCAGACCGCAGATAGTAAACCTCACCCTCGTTTTCTCCCTCAATAAACTTGTGTAAAAAACATAAAAATTCGTAGCTTTAGCTATTTTAGTATAAACAAAACATATTACAAAAATAACCACAGAAAGTGCAACCATAAAAAACTAAAAAAATTAAAAAAATTAAACTGACTATTTTTATTGCCATGCTGAGCCCTTGAACCCCCACTTTTGCTTTCGCAAGAAAACACGGGGCCAAGTATCCAACCTTAGCGGCAAAAACTGCATTTCATCGTGGGCCAGATTCTTCGTCCAGCTTCGTAGGCTCAGAATGACAAAGTGCTATATGTCTTTGCAAGCAAAAGACTTACGATTATTTCTTCTGGCGTATCAGTCCGTTTGAGTTAAAAAATAAAACCTTTGTCTTACTTTTTGTAAAATACCTGTCCAAACTGGCCTTTTACCGACGCCGTATCGTATAAGTCCTTAGCTGTATTTATATAAAGCAAGTCATGGTTGATTGCCACTACTTTTTGGCCTGTCCCCATCTACAGCCCTACCAAGGCGCTCAGCCCAGCGTTTTAGCTGTTGTTGCCACATCGGCCTATCCTGGGGGGTCTTTGTTTCAGCCAATACCTTTAACATGGCGTTAGGGTCGGCTCCCGGTGGGGGATTGCTTAAATAGTCGTCGATTGAGCGTATGACCACGTTGTTAGGGTCTAAATCCTTTTCCAGCAAGCAATTTTCAACCAAATTGGCTGCAAGTTCTAACTTTGACCATCCCAGATAAACATCGACCAACTTAGATAAAATCGCTTCTTTTTCCTGCATAGTCTGGGCAGTCTCATGCAACAGGCCTAAATATTCTGCTGCCCGTTCAAACTGACCTATCGCAATATAAAGGTCAGCCAGCATCTCTCGGACGTTTTTGAGCATTTCTGGTTTATTTTCGCCGGTGGCCTTTCGCTGTGCTATCTCCAGAAAAGAGATTTTCTGCTCGTCCGATAACCCGGTTTGGCTATTTTGCGAGACAACTTTGTCTATCCACTCGTTCAGGACATCGGCGTCAGAATTGTTGAATATTTTCAGCATCGCTTGCCAGGCCGGCTCGCTTTCAGAGCTTGAACCTATTTTTTCTACCAGCCAAACCAGGTCTTCTTTAGTGCCGATTTCGCCAGCAAGGTCTATCAGTTTCTTCCTCACAATGGCGCTGGGATCGTTGACAAAATCTTTTCTCAATCTCCTCAATGCACCAGCTTTGTCAATATAGATAAGCCCATCTACTGCTGCTTCTCGAACTAAACCTGTTTTGTCGCTTAGGGTCTCTTCAAACAAGGGCTTAAAACGCTTCTTTGCTTGAGCATTGCAAACACTCTGGGGGGCACATAGACCTGCCATTGCACTAAGCAATTCCCCGTGCACAGTTCCAGTGGCGCTTTTCTTTTGCTGGCTGAATTTCTCCGCAAGTAAATCAAGATACCTGTCAACCTCGGCGGATTCTAATCCACCCTGCTCCAGCAGTCTTTTCATAACTTCGGCACCTTTCTGTACCTTTCTGGGCTCTTGCTCAGACAGATACATTACTGCCCATTCCAAGGTCTGTTCTCTTACCTCCTTGGGAATCTTAAATTTTGAATCGGGCAGAGAGGCATAGTAACACGCTCCACCGAGTGCAACAAATAACTCCATTCTGACCTCATCGTCTGGCTCGACTTTGAGCTGCTCAGCCAAGTGCTGGGCCGAATTTAACTCCCCCATTAGTGCCAACACCCTGGCTGTTTTTAGCCGAACTTCTGTGTCTGGGTCGGAGATCAAATTGATCAAAATCGGCCCCAGTTCAACTGGCAGTTTGGGATTTGTTCCTCTGCGCCGTTGCGCAATCCTTTCCAGCGCCCATAATTTCGCTATTGGTTCTGAACCAGCCAGATGCTCAGCTAAAAACTTGCCTTTTGCCACGTCTTCATTGATGGCGTCACATATCCTATCCAATGCGGACCGATATCGTTCCTGCCATAAGTTCAATTCATTTTCCAGCTCACGGAGCTCTGTTTCCCGGCGAATAAGCCGATCCCGCAAGAATGCCTCTGGGCCCTGGCGATTGAGTTTATCTACGATTTGCTGGCGAGCTTGGACATCTTCGCCTACCGGTATGCCCAGAGAACCCAAAGCGGTCTGGGCTGCGGCAGCTACCTGGCTTTGGGGGTCATCAAGGAGATCCATAAGTGTAAATACCACCCTCATATCCGGCTGAAGTTTCAATGCATATATCGCGTTCAATCTGGCTTTGACCGGCAATGAGACCTCTGTCACCATTGCTTCAAGGCCTTGCTGTATTTGCTCATACTCGAAAATTAAAGTCGCTTCAGCAGCTAATTTAGCTCCGCCAGCTTCATCGGTGATCAATATTTCAAGCAATGGCTGGATAAAATCCTCCTTATTCGCAACAGATTTCTGTGGTACTTGCGTCTGAATTAGTGCTTTGCACACAGCAGCTCGGGCAGCGGCATTTTCGGCCTGCCTTAGCGCATCAAGAAGGATTTTTCTGGCCAGAGGGTTTTCACTATCGAGCATCACCAGTGCTGCTTTTATGCGCATTTGCTCACTGGGGCCGGCCAAAAGGGCGTTCCTGTTGATGTCCAATTGCTCGTCGGGCTTAGCCTCTGTAGAAGGTTTGCCCTCTGGCAAGGCCGGTTTGTCCTGACCGATGCCGGCTTGCTGGCATATTATCACCACCAGCCACACTACCAAACGTAGCTGTTTTGTGCTCATTGCGATGACCTTATACAACAAAGACTGGTGAAGTCGGCTATTATAATAATCTCGAAATCCATCCTTGTCAATTGGTAATTGGTTATTGGTAATTGGTAATTTGTAACTATTATTTACCAGTTTCCAATTACCAATAACCAATTACCAGTTACCAGTTACCGATCACCAGTTTTACGGCCTCGGGTGGAATTTCTTATGAATCCTTCGCAGTCTTTCCTGGTCAACATGTGTGTAAACCTGGGTGGTGGCTATATCCACATGTCCGAGCATTTCCTGAACGCTGCGCAGGTCCGCTCCACCAGCAAGTAGATGCGTGGCGAAGCAATGCCTCAATGTATGCACCGTTAGATTTCGGGGCATACCTGCACGGATTGCATATTTTTTAACTAACCTCCAGATTTCAATACGACCCATCGGCCTACCTGTTCGAGAAAGCAGCAGAAAATCGCTACTTATTGGCCTGGCTAATTTAGGACGGAGATTGCTAAGGTAGTCAACTGTCGCTGCAATGGCGGCTTTCCCGACGGGTATTATTCGCTCTCTGCCGCCTTTGCCAACGCATCGCAAGTACCCAATATCAAGATTCACATCCGATTGTCTAAGGCCTGCTAACTCGCTGGCACGGATTCCAGTAGCATAAAGCAATTCAAGCATCGCCTTATCACGAAGGTAAAAAGGTTCGCTGGGATCCGGAGAATTGAGAAGATTAACGACCTGCTGTTTGTTACAAGTCACAGGCAGCTTCTGCCAGACCTTTGGACTTTCAAGTGTACAAGCCGAGTCGACCTCGACAAGGTCCATAAACTTTGCAAATCGCAGCAGCATCCTTATCGCGACAAGACAACGCTTTATCGAGCTCTCGCTGAACTGTTTGGCAGCGAGAACTCGCATATAGTTTCGCATAAGGTTAGAATCTATCTGCTGCAAGTTGTGGATATTACAGGCTTTACAATACTGCAGAAAGCTCTTTAGATCCCGGCCATAAGCCAAAACCGTATTATCGGAAAGTCCTGCCTCAATAACTAAATAATCGAGAAAATCCTTGACGCTCTGGCCTATAGGTAAGGCCAGTATCTTTTCACTAACAGATTGTCTCTGCGTAGAAAGCATATATCGTTTGGGACCCCGCTTCGCGGGAAACCTGTAGGTTCCTACAATATCAATATCGGCGTTAAATTGTGGAATTCCTTAATTTTGCACTTTGTTTTTTGATTTTTCATTTTAGAACAGCCTGGTCGCCCTGGCCCACAAAAGCACCACCCTTGAATTGGAGCCTTGTTTGTGATACAATTTCAAACGTGTGGAAACGTTTTCGGAGAGTATGGAGGATATACATATATATGAAAAAGCTCGTTATTGCGGCTATTATTTTAGCAAACACTATTCCCACTCAAGCTAATCCGATCACGTCTTCTGAGGTAGGGTGTGCTCAGCACACCAAAAAAAATTTGGTGGGCACAGCCCACCCTACATGCTCGCTTGTTCTTGATTATTTCGAAGGCTGCGGCGTATTAGTTCAGGCAGTCGAGTGTGTTCTATTTCAAGCTGATACCGGCGGATTGTACGTGCTGGATAACATAGGGAACTTCCAGGTTGGCGACCGTGTTTGGGTGCTGGGAGCTATGGACCAAGATTGTATCACGATTTGTATGGAGGGAGATGGCTGTATTAAAGATAATTTTATTTTTGCGTGCTCGCAAGAGTGCGAGGTGGGTAAGCCAGAGCTAAATAAATACTACATACCCTACGAAAGCACAATCGAGCCTAACGCGCCAGGCTATGCTCTTCCGCTCGACCTAAATACTGTCGATAATTATGCTGCGATGAATTCTAAATTCAACTTGGCCGGTGCTGCGCAATTGCTTGAGCAAAATGGCTTTGTCATTATCGAATATGATTTCCAGGTAGCCGATTCCAACCGTGACGACGTAGTCAAACCATACGAGTATCTGCGCAGGATGAATGTCCCTTTGTTCGTCACTGCGGATACTCTTGTGCACCTTTATCATGTCCAGTTTGATGAAACGCTGAAAGATGTAGAGCAGCGCGAGTTTGTATCGGATATTAATGACCTGACAGCAGCGCTGTTGAATGAGGCGCTAACCCAGTACGAACGATACGGCGGCGACCTGAAAGAGGCAGCAAAGCGTAACATAGCATATCTTGCTGTAGCGCAAAAACTAATCGAGCCGGAAGCTCAAGTTCCACAGTTAGTAGCAAACATCGTAATGAGCGAGCTGGCTAAAATCGACGCACACCAGGGATTCGCTCCCAGCGATATTTTCATATATCAAGAAGACTATTCGCAATATGTGCCGCGAGGTCATTACACCCGAAGCGAAGAGCTAAAACGCTATTTTAAGACGTTAATGTGGTACGGACGGATGGCATTTTTGCTGAAAGGTGCCGAGAACTGGGGGCCGGCTGGTGACGCCCTTATCAGCGTCCACGATGCAAAGATTCAGACTATGCAGGCGGTGTTGCTGGCAAGAACTATTGATTCAGCCCAGGTAGGACAGCGTACCGGTCGCCAGATTTGGGAAAGGATATACGCGGTTACATCTTTCTACGTAGGCTTGGCTGATGACCTTACGCCATACCAGTATCTTTGCGCAATAAACATGGTTTTTGGTCCGCCACTGGCGGATTTCCAGCCTGCCAGCCTTGAAGATGAAAACAACTTTCTGGCTTTAAAGACCGTGCTGGCACTTTTGCCGTCGCCTAAAATCTTCGGCGGCACGGGCAATGTATTTGTTACGCCACCGGTTACGCCAGAATCGCTGGACGAGGTGCTCGACAAAACCAAAGGCATGCGATTTATGGGCCAGCGGTTCATTCCAGATTCATACATGTTCCAACAGCTTGTCTTTCCCGAAGTGCTGGACTATACAGGCGATGCTGCTGTCAAACCTTTCACATACGGATTCACAGGTGCCGGTTGGGCGCGATGCTATCCGCGAGGCCTGGACACTATGGCTATTTTAGGTTCGCAGCGTGCTAAAGCAATCTTAATTGAAGAAGGCGACACAGACTACGATAATTTCTGGCAGCAATTCAACAAACTCAAGGCCCAGTTCGATGCGTTTGACATCTATGACTGGAATCAGAATCTGTACTGGGGCTGGCTATACTCATTGCGAGCCTTGATAGATGAATTTGGCCAGGGATACCCGAACTTTATGCGGACGCAGGCCTGGCAGAAAAAAGAGCTTAACGCCGCTCTGGCTTCGTGGACGCAGCTTCGACACGACACCATCCTTTATGCCAAACAGAGCTACACACCAATAGGGACCAGCCTTCCTCCTGCCGTAACAGGTTATGTAGAGCCTGTGCCCGAGTTTTATAGTCGGTTACTGGCGCTAACCCGCATGACCAAGCAAGGCTTATTCGATCTTGATGTGCTATCGGCTCAAGCTATAGTGCGACTGATAGTCCTTGAGAGCATCCTGGTTCGGCTGACTGACATCGCTAATAAAGAACTTCGCAACCAACCTCTATCCGAGGATGATTACGAGTATATCAGAGGATTTAGCAGCACTCTTGAAAGGGCCGTTATGGGCGTCGAGGAAAAAGGACTCAAGACCACCCTCGTGGTCGACGTACATACGCACACTGCTGAAGGAAACGTCCTTGAGGAAGCTGTTGGGTATGTTGACCTTATCATCGTAGCCTGTCCAACTTCATCTGGCTCAATTTTCCTTGCGGCTGGTCCCGTGCTTTCCTACTACGAATTCAAGCATCCGATGAGCGATAGACTTACTGACGAAGCCTGGCGGGACTTGCTTGCCTCGCCGAATAAACCTAACAGACCCACCTGGTTCCAAACGCTTGTGCATTAACTCATGTGTATTTAGCTCTCGCCGTGCTCCGCCAGTGGTGGACCCGAGGCGGGCTAAACAAAATCTCTTGTATTAAAATCCCGCCGTTTATATAATCAGCCGAGATTTGGGGAATCCAAAAATGAATAGCCATAAGAGCATAAGAGCACTCGTAGGATGGGCAGATTTTCTGCCCATGCTGACATCGCACATAACCAGCATGGGCAAACGAGTTGCCCATCCTACTTTGTTTATGGCTTGTGCGCTTATGTTAGCAGGTTGTGCGCGACAGCAGAAATACGAAACGATAGAACAAATACTTGTGCCAGGTGTAACTAAGGCCGAGGCAATGCAGATAGCCGAGGACGTCTTGGCTAAGATGCATTTTACTATCGAAAAGTTCGACACCCAGAGCGGCTTAATAAGAACCAGACCATTGCCCGGGGCACAGTTTTTTGAATTCTGGCGCAGCGATAACCTCGGTGCCTTCAATGCCGCCGAAGCGAACCTGCACAGTATTCGAAGAACTGCAAAAATAAATATAAAACCACAAGATGATAAACAATATATTAACTGCGATGTGCAAGTACAAAGGCTGAGCGTTCCTAAATTCGATCTGCCCCGGCGGGCAAAATTTGAAATTCTCGCCCTTAGCGGGATGGAATGGATCGACTTGGGCAAAGATACGCAGCTTGCAACAGAAATCCTAAAACGAATTGAACAACGAATACGAAATTCGAAATCCGAAGCACGAAACAATATCAAAATTCAAATGTCCAAATGACCAAAACGTTTAGAATTTTGAATTTTTGTCATTTGAATTTGTTTCGGATTTTGGATTTCGATATTCGAATTTTCGAGTAACGAGATTATGAGAGTGCTGGTTTGCGGCGGAGCAGGATACATCGGCAGTAATATGACGGCTATGTTGGCCGCCGAAGGCTATGAGCCAATAGTTTTTGATAATCTCAGCACAGGCCATAGGTCAGCGGTTTTAGCCCCGGCCACAGGCCGGGGTACCCCCGCCGAGAGGCGGGGGCTAATTGTTCAAGGCGATTTAGCTGATTACCAATTGCTTATCGATACGCTCAAAAGATACAAAATCGAAGTGGTAATGCACTTTGCCGCCCTTATTGAGGTCGGCGAATCGGTGCAGGTGCCACTTAAATACTATCGCAATAATGTTTCTTGTACGCAGAATCTGCTATCGGCGATGGAGCAAGCCAGCGTGGAAAAATTTGTTTTTAGCAGCACCGCAGCAGTATATGGCATGCCCAAACAGGTTCCTATCGCCGAGGATGCGCCCACAGAGCCGATTAATCCCTACGGCCAAACCAAATTAGCGGCGGAAAGGATGTGTCACTACCAAAGCCAAACAGGCCGGCTTCGCTATGCGACGCTTCGATATTTCAATGCCTGCGGTGCCGGCCAGGGCGGCTGCCTCGGCGAAGACCATCGGCCCGAATCGCATCTGATTCCACGGGTCATCCAGGCAGCGATGGGAAAACGCCCCTATATCCAAATCTATGGAACAGATTACCCTACGCCGGATGGAACCTGCATCCGGGATTACATCCATATCGACGATTTGTGCAGAGCACATTTATTGGCGCTGAACAAGTTGGACGAAAGGGCCGAGCTAATCTACAACTTGGGCAATGGAAGGGGTTTTTCCGTCAAAGAGGTGATAGAAATGGTCAAGCAGGTCAGCGGTAAGGATTTTAAGGTGGTTGAGGCGGAGCGCCGACCCGGTGACGCACCAATATTAACCTCCGATGCCACAAAGGCCAAGAATGAACTTGGCTGGAGACCCGAATGGACAGAGCTAAAAAAAATAGTCGCCACCGCCTGGCAATGGCATAATCAGTACCCCGACGGCTACCCCGATTGAGCCTGCCGCGGCGAGTGGTCAGAAAATAGAGGAGATTAACCTGTGAAAGATATAAAAAACAAAGTTATAGACTTCCTAAAAAGGCACAGCATGGACCATGAGGACATTAACATAGATGAAAGTTGCCGTATTTTTCTTGACGAAATGAAAAAAGGTTTAGCTGGGCAAAAAAGTTCCTTGGCTATGCTGCCAACCTACATCGAAACGCAGCGCCAGATACCGCTAAACAAGCCGGTCATCGTAATGGACGCCGGCGGCACCAATTTCCGCGTGGCCACGGTTTATTTTGACAATGACAAAAAGCCGGTCATCTGTAAGGAAAATGGCGAACCGCTCGGAGAGAAAGAGAAGCTCCAGACATACGAAATGCCCGGAGTAAGACAGGAGGTAAGTAAAGAAAAATTCTTCCGTATCATAGCCAGCTATCTAAAGAACGTTATTGCCAAAAGTGAGCACATAGGGTTTTGTTTCTCGTACCCTGTTGAAATATTCCCGAATAAAGATGGCAAAGTGTCACATTTCTCCAAAGAGATTCAAGCCGATGAAGTAATTGATGAAATGATAGGAGAGAATTTGAATCGAGCTATTACGACATTAGGCTACGGGGGCAAGAAACAAATCGTTTTGCTGAACGACACTGTCACTGCCCTTTTGGCTGGCCGTTCATCCTTTCCTGACAGGACCTTTGACAGCTATATCGGTTTTATCTTAGGTACGGGAACGAACTGCTGCTACGTAGAGCAAAATATCAATATCACCAAGACCAAAGGTCTGGACCCTGCTAAAAGTCAGATAGTAAATGTTGAATCAGGCGGATTTGCAAAAGCACCACGAGGGACAATAGACCAGAGGTTCGACGCGTCTTCTATGAGTCCGGGAACATATACGTTTGAGAAGATGATATCGGGCGCCTACTTAGGTCCGCTGGCTCTGTTGGTTATTCAAGTGGCAGCTGAGAATGGCTTATTCTCGGATACCTCGGCTCAGAAGCTCAAAAACATAAACCAACTAAGCACCAAAGACGTAAGTGACTTTATGTGCTATCCGCAGACATCAGCCAATGCTTTGTCCTGCGCCATTGATAGCGCAACTGAAGATGACGCGATTGTCTTATACTATTTGTTAGATAGGCTCATCGAACGGGCAGCAAAACTCACTGCCATAAACCTTTCTTCAGTGGCAATCAAGAGCGGCAAAGGTCAAAATCCTTGTCGTCCGGTATGTATTGTAGCTGAAGGCACGACCTTTTACCATCTTAAGTCGCTCAAGCAAAAAGTTGAGTACTACCTGAAGCAATATCTTCAGAACCAGAGGAACATTCACTACGAAATCGTAAGTGTGGAAAACGCCACTCTGATTGGTGCCGCCATCGCAGGTTTAACAAATTGACATAGAAACTAATACGGCAGCGTTCAGCGTTTAGCGTACAGAAAAGCTGAACGCTTGCACGCTGTCCGCTAAACGCTAAATTGTGGAGGAACCAAACTATGTCCAAGCGTAGTCAAAAGCCTGTTGCTTGTCTCGGCGGAGGCGCGGGCCGAAGCGGGGTCAAGAACCACAGTAGCATTGGCAGACGTGAGTTCATCAGTATCGCGGTAGGAGCTGCGGCAGCATCTGGAGGTCCTTTATCTGGTATCAACCATGTTGCTGCCGCTGAAGGAACTAAATCAGATGTCTATCGCGAAAAGATGCAAACTCCAATTGTTAGCCGTCATCAAGTCGTGGTTGCCGGCGGCGGGCCGAGCGGCTTTATAGCCGCTATGGCGGCAGCTCGAAGCGGAGCCGATACTCTATTGATCGAGCGATACCCATTTCTTGGCGGCAATGGAACAGCGGGACTAATGACCTGCTATAACGGTTTTCGTAATCAGAATCCGCCGGAAGCGTTGCAAACAGTCAAGGGCATCCCCGCTGAGTACATAGCTGAATTAGTGCGACTCGGCGGTATAGCCGATGCAGACAATTATCCCAAGTCTGTCTATCACGATGTCAGTAAAGGTGACATACCATATTGTGTGGGTTTTGACCCAGAGGTTGCCAAAGTTGCCATGCTCAAGATGGCTGAAAAAGAAGGTGTGAAATTACGCCTGCATAGCTGGGTTGTAGGGCCTATGCTCAATAGTGAACAGATTACAGGGGTAATTGTACAGTCCAAATCTGGACGTCAGGCAATAGCCGCGGATATTGTCATTGACGCCACAGGTGATGGGGATGTCGCGGCGCTTGCGGGCGCTCCATTTATGAACCCCGCTAAAAAGGGCGACCGTATGGAGATGAGCCTAATGTACCGCTTGGGCGGCTTGCCCAGTACAATCGAAGGTTCCTATGGTGGCATCCGTATTGGCGATCGCGTGGTTAAGTGGGGCCCACGCTTTGGTGGCGACGGACTTGATGTAGATAACCTGACCAAGGCAGAAATCGAAACACGTCTAAAGTTGTGGGAGCAAATCCAGCAATTACGAAAAAAACCAGGAATGGAATCTATTTATTTAGTACAGACAGCAACCGGTATAGGAGTCCGGGAAACACGCCGAATCGTCGGCGAATACGTGGTCACAGAGCAGGATGCTATCAAAGGTAAACGTTTCGATGACGTGATTGCTATTAGCTCCAATCCGATGCCGAGTTATCACGGCAAACGATTCTTTTTCGAGCATGAAGGCTTTGACATACCGTATCGCTCGCTGGTTCCCAAGAAAATTGAGGGTTTGATATTAACAGGGCGGTGCATATCCTGCGAGCAGGCACCGTTTCAATCCGCTCGCTCGATGGCACCAGCGATGGCTATTGGTCATGCTTCCGGATGCGCAGCAGCATTGGCGGTAAAAAGCAAAACCCCGCCGCGCAGGCTCGATATCAAAGCATTACAAAAACTGCTGCTGAGCCAAAACGCAGAACTCCGTCTGTAGATAAGTGTTTTGCTCTTATCCGCCAATTACACCGATCGCAAAAGCGTTGCCGTTTGGCCTTGTTGAAGGCTGGCAGAGAAATCCTGAGCCACGAGTCTGTTAAAAAAAGATTGCGCGATGGGCAGGAAACCTTCGGCGAAACTGAGGACAGAGGACGGAGAACAGAGGGCAGAGAGCGGAACTTCTGTCCTCCGTCTTCTGTCTTCCGCCTTCTGCCGGTGCGGAGGTAAAAATTTTTTCTCTTCATAGATTAAGTAGCTACAAGGACTAAGAAAAAAGCTGCCAAAATTACAGAAAAATTTCCAAATTTGGTCTTTACAGTTTGCTCTGTTGTGATTAATTTCTAACTCCGCGTTCAACTATATGTTGTTCAATATTGGGCCTTATTCACCATATATTGTGGTCTATTGCGGGCTTGTTTTTTTTCGTCTGGAGTCGCATAGATGTCTTACAAATTCGAGCCTGAAAACCCCTTCAGAGCTGAGCAATCAGAACCCAAAACCGCTATCCAGACCCCCACAACGAGCGGTTTGACAATTGAGCATTTCTTCTCAACGCCGGGTGTACATCCATTTGAGCAGCTCGAATGGGAGATGCGGAAGGCCTTGATTACCGGCGACAATGGACAAGTAATCTTTGAGCAAGATAACATCGAGGTGCCGGTGTCCTGGAGCCAGTTGGCAACAAAGGTTGTCGCCAGCAAATACTTCTACGGTGATGTCCAGACCGGCCAGCGAGAACATTCCGTAAAACAACTTGTACACCGCGTTTGCAAAACGATCGCTGACCGCGGCAGGAAAGATGGCTATTTTGCAACCGATGAAGATGCCGAGGTCTTCTATAATGAACTAACCTGGCTGTGCGTAAATCAGTGCGGGGCATTTAATTCGCCTGTATGGTTCAATGTGGGCCTTTTCGACGTCTATGGTATAGCCGGCAGCAAACACAATTTCCATTGGGACCCGCAGCGCAAAGATGCCGTCGCGTGCGAAAACAGTTATGAGTATCCGCAGGCCTCTGCTTGCTTTATCCAGAAGGTTTTGGACTCGATGGAAGACATAATGCGGCTGGCGACAAGCGAAGCGATGCTGTTTAAGCACGGCTCCGGAACCGGAACCGACCTTTCTACGCTGCGAAGCAGTAAAGAGAAGCTTTCCGGCGGGGGCAGGCCATCCGGGCCTTTGAGTTTTATGAGGGTCTATGACCAGATAGCAGCGGTGATTAAATCGGGCGGCAAGACCCGCCGGGCTGCAAAGATGCAATCGCTAAAGGTCAGCCACCCTGACATCGCTGAATTCATTACCTGTAAGACCGAAGAGGAAAAAAAGGCCTGGGCGCTCATAGAGGCCGGCTACAACGGCGACCACAACGCCGAAGCGTATAGCAGCGTGGCGTTCCAGAATACCAATCTTTCGGTGCGGGTAACCGATGAGTTTATGCAGGCAGTGGAAAATGACGCCACCTGGCCTACCTATGCGGTAACAACAGGCCAGAAGATGGGCGAGCACTCGGCACGCAAGCTGCTGGAGCTGATCGCTGAGGGTACCAGAATCTGCGGAGATCCAGGCATACAGTACCACAGCACCATAAATCGCTGGCACACCTGCCCAAATTCTGGGCCGATTAACGCCTCAAACCCCTGCAGTGAATATATGTTCATTGATGACTCAGCTTGCAATCTGGCTTCGCTGAATCTTATGAAGTTCCACAAGGAAGACGGTTCCTTCGACGTTGACAGCTTCAAAAAGGCGGTGCGCCTCTTCATAATTGCTCAAGAGATTCTGGTTGACAACGGCAGCTATCCGGACAGACCCATCGCCATAAACAGCCATTTATTCCGTCCGCTGGGGTTGGGTTACGCTAATCTTGGTTCTGTTATTATGAGTCAGGCACTGGCCTATGATTCCGACCAGGCAAGGGCACTGGCTGCGGCAATTAGCGCTATAATGACCGGAGCTGCTTACATGGTAAGTGCCGAAATAGCTTCAATAAAAGGGCCTTTTGACCAGTTCGACAAAAATCGCGAGGCAATGCTGAAGGTTATAAGTATGCACCGCCAGCACGCTTGTGATATTCCTGAATCCCATTGTCCGCACTATCTACGCAATGCCGCTAAGGACGCCTGGGACGAGGCCTTTGACGCAGGCTCTAAAGTGGGCTTTCGCAATGCTCAGGCAACCGTGCTGGCGCCGACAGGAACTATTGGCTTTATGATGGATTGTGATACTACAGGGATTGAGCCAGATATAGCACTGGTCAAATACAAACTATTGGCTGGCGGCGGAATGCTTAAGCTCGTGAACAGAACGGTTCCAATGGCTCTTGAGCGGCTTGGCTATAGCGTTAATGACATTAAATCAATCTGCGACTACATAGACGAAAATGAGACTATCGAAGGGGCTGAAAAATTAAATCCAGACCATTTGCCTATCTTCGATTGTGCTTTTAAGCCGCGTAACGGCAAAAGGCACATCCATTATATGGCGCATTTGAAGATGATGGCGGCGGTTCAGCCGTTCATATCCGGCGCCATAAGCAAAACCATCAATATGCCAAAAGAAAGTACAACTGAGGAGATTATTGCCGCTTATATGGCAGGCTGGAAGCTGGGCTTAAAAGCGGTGGCTATCTATCGCGATGGCTCAAAAAAGTTACAACCAGTTTCAACTAAAAAGCATATCCATCGTCAATCGTCCGACGAGTCACGAGCGACGAGCGACGAGCGACGAGAAGTAGCTCGGCCTTTCAGGCGGCGCTTGCCGGATACCCGCCAAGGTATAGTACATAAATTCTCCGTTGCCGGGCACGAAGGCTACCTTACGGTCGGGCTCTATGAGGATGGTCAGCCGGGGGAGCTATTTATTACTATGGCCAAGGAGGGCAGCACCATCGGGGGCCTTATGGATGTCATAGGCACCTGCACATCGATGGCACTTCAGTACGGCGTGCCTCTAATCACACTGGTGGACAAGTTCCGCCACGCACGATTTGAACCGTCGGGGATGACCTCGAACAAGGATATTCCTTTTGCCAAGAGCCTGATTGACTATATTTTCTGCTGGCTTGGCTGCCAGTTTATACCCGGCTATGCGGATAAGAATATCCCCAATAGAGCTGCGGCACCGAGTGCAGCGAAAGACGAAAATATAACAACCGCCAAACAGTTGGTTGAAAAGACCAAGGAGCTGGCCCAAAAGATTGCCAAAGCAAAAAACCTTGTTCACGATAAACGGGATGTCGCAGATTCAGCTTCAAAGCTAATAATTACCCCGCCATTTGAGGCCCCGATAAACATACCTATTGAAGCCGCTGATCGAATAAGAGTTTTAGTAGGCTCGACTGTTACTGAATCCTCTGGTGCACTGCAGTCTGAAGTTGCGGTATTACATCAATTCAACACGCAATTTGCACACTTCGGGGACGATGCCCCAGCCTGTGATATTTGCGGCTCGATTACCGTCCGCAATGGCACATGCTATAAATGCTACAACTGCGGCAACTCCATGGGCTGCTCGTAAAGAGGAGAATCGATTATGGCCAAGCGCAAGCAAGGGCCGAGACTCCAGCAATATCCGAGGGTGGATGGCCTTTTGCTTGCAAAGCCTGAACTTTTCCCGCCGTTGAGTCCGCCGATGTCTATGAGCACGATAGAACAATGTGTGGACAGGGCTTTCCAGCGTTGTGGATTGAAAAAAGTGGCAAAAAACGTGCTATTGCAGATTCACCAGAAGCATTGGTTGAGTTGTGCATAGATCATCTCAGAACACGAAGCGATCCTGTAATAAGTCCATATTTTATAAGTTTATGTGATGTTGATATACTTTTTGAGCTTGACGCAGTCAGCCACGAAATGCAGCGTCATAGAATGACCATTGGTGTTTTTTATCAATATTTGTTGCTGGAACTTATGAGACAGCGCTGGCCTGTGTTTGATGGCGCACGAGAGGGTGACATTATAGCTGATATTGAAACGCCGACATTTCGGCCAAGACTTCGTCTATATATCTCTGTGAAGAAATCCGAAGATACCGTCGGGGGACAAGACATTCCAGGAGTAATTAGAAGAATTGAATCTGTAGCAAAAGAAGATAAGAATCGTTCAAGACCCTATCTCTGTGTCATTTGTATTGCCACGCCTTCGGCTGGAAGATTGCGCTCATATTTGGAAGATAGGCATGTTAAATGCTCTGCAGCAGGAAGCCCATATTCGTTAAATTGCGAGTTTTGGGGCCCAGGATTTGTATTTCCTTACATTACCGGACACAATGCCAAAGAAATTTATACAGAAGGAATAAAGCGTGTATCGGCACATTTGCCATTCTTGACTCTCAAATACCGGAAAGAATGTTCAGCTTTGTTGAAAAAACGCCTCTTAGAACTTGATTTGCTTGCAGAAAATGGTAGAGTATCTCCCCAGAAGTTTCTCGAATTTTGCTGTTCAGAAGCTGAAAAGGGCAAATAATCCGATGTCCAAAGCCTTATTCGATGCTTATCCATATTGCATCATAATTGCTGAAGACAGCAGAAAGGTACTGCCTGATCTCACCGGCATCGTTGATCTAATTGTCACATCCCCACCGTATGCTGATGCGCGGAGAAAACATTACGATAGTATCCATCCTGACGATTTTACTGAATGGTTAAAAACTTTTCATGAACCTTTTTGGAATGTCTTAAAACGAGAAGGAAACCTCATTATAAATATAAAAGATAAAGTCGTCAATGGAGTGCGCCATCGGTTTGTTTGGCATACGATTGAGATGCTTTCTTCACTCGGCTGGTTTTGTATAGATGATTATATCTGGCACAAGCCGAATCCTATGCCGGGGCGTTGGCCAACAAGATTGCGAGATGGCTAGGAGTATTGTTTCCATCTGGCAAAGTGCAAGAAACCGTATATGGAGCAGGATGCTGTTCGCAAACCCATTGGCGAATGGGCTAAGACTCGATTAGTTAACCTTAGTGAGAATGACCTGACGCGACAGAATTCAGTCAACAAAAGTGGTTTTGGCAGAAATATATCACGATGGGTAGATAAAAAAACGGTTCTTCCTTCGAATGTGTTGACAGTGCCACTGATAGGTGTAAATAAAGGGCATCCTGCTGTGTTCCCACCCGAACTGCCTGCTTTTTTTATTAAATTACTTTGCCCACCCAGTGGTTTGGTTATCGATCCATTCGCAGGTAGCGGCTCAACGGGTCTTGCGGCAATGGAGCTTGCTAGAGATTGTGTACTAATTGATAACAATGAAGATTATGCCAAACTCAGTTTTGAGACTCTTCAGGATGTAAAAAAAGATAACCCATTCGAGGTAGAGTTAGTAACCCAAAGTAGTTCAACCGGGTCAGGAAAATCTTCTCTATTGAGAGCCTTGTTAAGAAGACACGTGCAAGCAAAAGATGAAACTTACAGACACAACCAAGAAAGTCGCGGCAACGCTTTTGCATTTACTTAATTATGTCCCAGATAGTGATATTTGCGGCTCGATTACAGTCCGCAATGGCACCTGCTATAAATGCTACAACTGCGGCAACTCCATGGGCTGCTCATAATTGGTTAAATGGAAACTGGTAACTGGTAATTACCAATTACAAATTACCAATCACCAAATATAGGAGACAAAGAATATGGTAAAGAACTTAATAAGTGCGGTTTCTCAAATCTCAAAAGAGTATGCCCATCCGACCGGTGAGCACATCTCGCTTGGCAAGCCTTTGCGGGCAATCCTGTTCATCATACCGTTTGCTATTTTTGCCCTCGTGCTGTATAGGCTAACTGTAACAGGCGCAATGCAGCAGATAACGGCCATTATCACAGCAGTCATAGTTGGCCTTTTATGGCTGACTATAGTCAGCGGCATCAGAATCGCGGCCCAGTGGGAGCGTGGTGTAATTCTGCGTCTTGGCAGCTTTCAAGCTGTACGCGGGCCGGGACTTCTTTATGTTGTCCCGATTATCGAGTATGTAAAATTCATTGACACGCGCGTCCTTGTGGTCAATATCCCTCATCAGAAAGTCATCACGCGGGATAATGTCCCTGCCGAGATTGATGGTGCCCTTTTCTTTATGGTCAAGGACTCAGAAAAAGCTGTGATACGAATTCAGGACTTTCGCTTCGCCATCGCCCAATATGCACAAGCGGCATTACGCGATGTGGTTGGCGGCCTTACACTCGATGAGCTGCTTTCCGAACGCCAGCAGGTACAGTCAAAAATCGGCGAGAACGTAGAAGAACGGATCAAGGAATGGGGCTTGCATGTTGACTCAATCCGGCTGCAAGACATCGAGCTGCCCGAAGACCTTAAGCGCGTCATGTCACGACAGGCATCTGCTGAGCGTGAGAAACGCGCAACTATCACTAAAGCCGAAGGCGACAAGTTAGCAGCGGTTAATTTAACCGAGGCTGCAAATATAATGAAAGCCAATCCTGTAGCGGTGCAGTTGCGGACGCTGCAAACCATCGATGGCCTCGGCGCCAGCCCATCGAATACGGTTGTGCTGTTTCCCGTCGAAATTGCAAATCTTCTCAAACTGGTGAACGCCTCCTCTGCCGCAAGCGGCTGTAACGAATCGAGCCCCAGCCGCGAGCGACAATAATAAATTGAACCCCTGCCGCAAGCGGCAGGGCTAAACTTTTCAAATATGGCGAAGTTGATTGGATATATGCTTACCTGGACGACCTACGGAAGTTGGTTGCAGGGCGATAAACGCGGTTTTGTAAGAGATGGAGAAACCCTTCAGGGCGATGAAAAAATTCTTGAATTATGCAAGAAGATGCAGAAATGTCCAACGGTCAAATTAACAAAACAAGAAAAGGTAATCACAGAAACGACAATATTGAATGAGGCCGAACGTATTGGTCACAAAATCGAAGCGTTGGCTGTTTGCTCCAATCATGTCCACTTAGCAGCAAAGCCCTGTGAGAAATCAATAGAACGTCTCGTCAGCATGTATAAAAGTGTGGCCACTCGTGCTTTGCGATGTTGCGGCCGGACAGGAAGATTATGGACAAAGGGTTTTGATAAGAGATTCTGCTTTACACAAGATGATTTAGCAAGAAAGATTGCGTACATACGAAATCACAAACAACCAACAACGCTTAGCCCCGTCGCTGGCGACGGGGGAACTTGAAACTTCTCTCGATAAAAATGAGGTGCTATATGAAACCGGATGAAAAATGCGGAGGATGCAAATACTTTGTACGGATAAAGCAGGATAAAAACGCTGGCGAATGTCACAGGTATGCACCCCGACCAAACCCGCGCCCCAAGATGCAGATAGAAGGAAAAGACCTCTGGGCGGACATCCAATGGCCGAAAGTCGCTGCAAATGCCTGGTGCGGCGAATTCGAGAAAAAATGAGTTAATGAGAACCCCGCGATAAATCGCGGGGCTAAATATTTAGCCCCCCCAATTTATTGGGGGGTTAAAATCGCAATTTATCGACGGGTTCGGTTTTACTGAAGGTTTTGATTCACCTGAACAAAACAAAACATTGACAAAAAAGTGAAAATCGTATAGACTTGTACGTGATATTTTGCGGGCGTAATTCAGCGGTAGAATGTCAGCTTCCCAAGCTGAAAGCCGTGGGTTCGAATCCCATCGCCCGCTTTTTAAAGAATCTACCAAATCTTGATCTTTTGTTCGGGTTTCTCAAGACCTGCCTCGGTAGCCTTTCTGCGTAGTCGCTCGCCCGCAGGAAACGGACTGTGAAAGAATAGGACCTGAACTACCTTAGGGTAGCGATTTAGTGCTTCCAGGGCTTTGGACCATTGCTGCGGGTAGTTCTGCTTTAGGCTTGGTGCTAAATCAAGACAAATTGCCAAATAAGCAGCAAAGGCAAGCCCGCCGAACGTCTGGCGGGCAAGCTCTTGGTCGCCGCTTTGGGTAGTTACAATCCTCTCGATCTTAGATTTCATTTTTGCCCGCAATTGGGCAACTTGCTGGTCAAGGTCAGACAGCGGTAGTATGTTTGCCGGCCTTTCCAGCAGTATGTGATAGGTGATTTGGCCATTGACATTTTGTCTTTGACCTGTCCGCTCGGTGATTACCCGCTCGGCCAGGTCTATCAGCCGGTCTGCAAAACTGGTTATCGTCTCATCCATAGGCATATCATCTCTTGTTGTGTTGCGGTAACGGTCGATGATATTCCAGTTTTGCTTCATCATCCACCGGTAGCCCTTAATGACACCAACGATGGTGCCGGCAGTGGCGGCATTGTTGTCGGCATCCCAGCCGAAATTGAAGGCGGTTTTCAGAGTGCTAACGAAATCTCCATCACCATAAAGTACAGCAGCAATGGTGGAGGCCGTATTGAGCTCATATCCGTTTCTATCGCGCATAGCGCCGTTATGGCGGCTGTATTTTTCTTTGATAAGATGACGTGTCCTGCGCCAATCATCGGGATAGAGTCGGTGCCAGTGTCGCACATCGTTGACAATCTCTCGGATTGTGCAGTTTGGGTCAACGGCGTCCAGGCCGGCATCAAGAATATCATCCATGTCATCTGTGATAAAGGCGGTAGCTATCATGCTGGTGAATAGCTGCGTCGTCTGGGCAGGCTCAGCGTCAATAGTGACACGGGTGTAATTCAGCCCAATCTTGGCTGCGGTCTGGGGCATGCCGGGCGCAATCAGGCCGAAGCACTCGCAAACAAACTGGCCTGAGATGTTGAAATCGGCCCAGGGATTGAACACTATACTGCCGGTTAGTGGCGGTTCGATGCCGATATCCATTAGCTGACGTGCATACTGATTGGAGCACCAAATGCGTTTGTTGATTCTTTCTTTCCATAATTGCACGATAAGATCGGGTGGCAGCATAATCGCATTATGGCGTTGCATCGCAACTATATAAACCCACTCCAGGTCTGTGTCGTCGTCTGTCCAGGCTCCTTCCAGAAGGGCCGGGACATAGTCCGTGACGTTGCCGGGCTCATTAATGTATTTCATCTCATGCTCAAGACCATTGAGATTGCCCAGCATTTGGCCGAGCAGTCCGCCACGAATCTTGTCACGAAGAACCTCGGCGGACAACTCTATCCATTTATCAGAACTTCCCTGGCCGTGCGCAGAGCTTGTGCTAAAGCCAATAACAATCACTAATATGAGCAGTGATATTAAAATTCCTATAACCCTAACAAGTCTTCTCATCGTCGTTCTTCCTTTTTATTATTCTAAATATTTAGCCCCCCAATTTATTGGGGGGTTCATCCCATAGTGCCAGGAAAGGCGATTCCAAGCAAACAAAATGTTTCAAGAAAAGTAGTTGAAATTAAATTGCCGGTTTGGGTATTATTACGGTTGGCAAGAGGCCTCGTGCCTTACAGTATTTTAGATTAATGTTCAATTTAAGGAGCCAAAAATGAAAAGGTTAATTTTGTTCTGCACAGCGTTTTTAGTTTCAGTATTGATAGGGCAGGCATCGGCAGCAACCGGCAGCGAGGATGTCGAACCTGGCTTCGTTAGCATTTTCAACGGCAAAAACCTTACCGGCTGGGACGGTGACCCGCGTATTTGGTCCGTAAAAGACGGGGCAATCCTCGGCCAGACCACGGAAGAAAATCCGGCCCAATACAATACATTCTGTATCTGGCGTGCAGGTTCGTTAAAAAACTTCATTCTCAAGATAAAGTTCCGCATCCAAAGCGGCAACTCCGGCATCCAGTACCGCAGCAAGGAGTTTGAAAAATGGCGTATCTGCGGCTATCAGGCTGAGGTCGTAGATAAACCTGGTGCAGTCGGCCTTCTCTATCACGAGGCTGGCCGGGCCATGCTGGCTAACGTGGGCGACTTTGTGGTTATCGACCAGCAAGGTAAGGCGAACGTCTTAGCAAAAGTCGCTGATGTCGAAGCTCTCAACAAAGCTGGCTACTACAAAGAAAAAGACTGGAACGAGTACACTATTATCGCTCGTGGCAATCACATTGTACATTACCTCAACGGGTACCAGACTATAGAGCTGATCGACAATGACCGCGTTGTAAACCCTGACGATCCATCGGACCGCAAAGGCGCCGCCAAGAAAGGGCTGCTTGCGCTACAGATTCACAGAGGACCGCCGATGATAGTCGAGTTCAAGGACATCGCAATCAAGCACCTGCCGGAAAACTACGGCAACGCGATGTGTCTATTCAACGGCAAAGACCTTTCCGGCTGGACATTCTCAAGCGACGAGCTGAAAGAAACTTTCGGCGTCAAAGATGGTGTTATCACCGATACAGGCAAGCCTCGAGGCTATATTCGCACAGTCAAGGACTACACTAACTACGTGCTGCGGCTTCAGCTTAAGCACGTGCAGGCGGGAAACAGCGGCGTTCTGCTGCAGATGACCGGTCCGGATAAGGTCTGGCCAAAGTCCATCGAAGCCCAGGGCGCCTCTGACAACATGGGCGATATATGGAACATCGACAATGTCCCGATGAAGGTTGACCCAGCCCGCACCAAGGATAGACGCACTATCAAGCTCCATCCATCGAATGAGAAACCAATAGGCCAGTGGAATGAGTATGAAATTTACTTGAATGGCGGCGATTTACGAATATACGTCAATTGCCTGCTGCAAAATTACGCCACCGAATGTCAAAATCTACCCGGCAAAATATGCCTCCAGTCGGAAGGCTCACCGAAGGAATTTCGCAATATCGTGCTGATACCAATCGTTGGCGAGGAAAAAATAGCCTTTGAAATATCAAGTGATGCGTTTAAGGATGGTGATTATATCCCCCGCAAGCACACAGGCCAAGGTCAGGACGTTTCGCCACCTTTGAGCTGGAGCGGCGCGCCACAGAAAACTAAGAGTTTCGCGTTGATTTGCGACGACCCTGACGCACCAGGTCGGACCTGGGTTCACTGGGTTATTTACAATATCCCGGCTGATGCTACCGGTCTGTCTGAAGCAGTCCCAAAGAATGACAGATTGTCTGATGGTTCCATGCAGGGCATGACGGATTTCGGCAGAATAGGTTACGGCGGCCCAATGCCACCGCCAGGGCCGGCGCATAGATATTTTTTCAAGCTTTACGCACTTGATAGTGTGCTTGACCTGCGACCAAGCGCGACAAAATCAGAGCTTCTAAAAGCGATGAAGGGACATATTCTGGCACAAGCTCAGTTGATCGGTCTTTATGCGAGATAAACAATCTGCTTAATTGTCGATTTTAGATTTTCGATTTTCAATTGGCAACCCTCGACTTGATCGGGGGCAATCGCAAACTTGTAGTGAGGGCTTCGACTGAGCTCAGCCGAACGTCCTTGTCGAAGCCAGCGAAAATTTTCTCGGTGTTGAGAGGTTGTTATGTTAAAAGATCGAGCGATAGTCTGGGTGCTGGAGTACATCGTAGGCTTCGTGCTGGTCCTTGTACCGCTGGCGGCTCTGGGCTTTCCCTGGTCTGCTTGGATAGACGCTCACATCTGGGCCGTGTACCTATTCGTTGTCTGTCTCGGGGTGACTTTGATCTCTTGCGCCAGTTCAATGAGACAGCGGATGCTTCTGACAAAGCGGATAGACAACCTGGCCAAACAAATGCAGGACCATTGCTCATCTTTACCCCGTTAGATAGCACTGCGTTATCTCACGGGGTTGACACGAACCGGCTGTCGGAGAGTGTGGAATTGAGAATGCAGAATGAAGAATCTTGTAATTCTAAATTCTAAATTTTTTCGAGACTGTAGCAACAAAACAGAGATTTTTTAAATAGTTTCAGTCTATATGGCCGACATTTTCAACATAGTAATAGTAACCTATGTTGGAGATTGTCGCAATGCTTAGACCGGGCGAATATATTTGTG
>Ga0315314_1000078_pt1 | contig 138510 bp, 135 predicted proteins | sample TDP9_MG_FD_203631 | JGI IMG/M metagenome (GOLD analysis project Ga0315314, IMG submission 203631) | Freshwater sediment microbial communities from Lake Towuti, South Sulawesi, Indonesia - TDP9 | ecosystem: Environmental > Aquatic > Freshwater > Lake > Sediment | place: Indonesia: South...
TGGTGGAGGGCTCTTGCGTGAATGTGGAGGCGCTTTTGGAGGAGTGTAACGTGATGGAGAAGGCTTTCTATCTTCCGCCTAGGGAAGGGCGGGTTTACGTGTTTGTGCCTCTGAGGTCTAATCCCCATCTTCCAGATGCTGGCGAGGTGATGAGGGCGCCGATGCGCGTCATCACAGAAGTGCACGGCACTCCGGGTTTGCTCATTTTCCCGCCGGGCTCCGAGTTAACTAGACTTTCTGAACTTAGCTCGGGCTCCGGCTTGGAGGACGCTTTGAGGCATGTTCTCGTTGACTTCGTTGAGGCCGTAGAGTCAGTGAAAGCTGTTGGGGGAGGTGACAAGGTTGTTGTTGATTTGGTGAAGCCTCGTCTTAGGACTGATTCCCCGAGGTTTAGAAGGGTTTTGGGTTCCCTGGTGACGAGTATTGCTGGATGTGTGCTTGCCTCATGCCTAGAGGCGCCGGTTGTGTTTGATGAAGAGCAAGCTAACGGGGAGAGAGTTAGGGTGGTCTTTAGGGTGATATCCTAGCATGGACAAGCATAAGGTGTACGTGGTTAGTTTTGCTTCGTTGCTATTCTTGACGGTGGTGGGGTTGGCAGCTTTGAAGGAGGCGAGGCTGGACGTGTATGTGAGCCTCTTCGCGGTTGGCTACTTCGTGACTTTAGCGGTCTTTCGTCCTAGGAGGCGAGGTCCGGACGTGGTGGGCGTCGCCCTTTTCATTGCTTTCAGCTTGATCGTGGCTTTCAAGGTTGCTGAGATACTTCTCTGGTAGCAAGTTTGTGGAAGAAACGCTTAGCCGCATTCTTCCTCATATCGTCGTTGGGCGTTTTGCCGTTGGTAGCTGGGCTTCCTCCTCCCCGTCATGTTGACCCAGCAGAGCTCCGTGAGGAGCCACCCCTGCCTTCAAGCTTCTTCCTCCTCTACTCAGGAATTTTAGGCTCCTTGGCTTCTGAGGATTGGGATGAAGTGGTGTCGGAGCTCGGGCGTGTGGCCTACCTGCATGCCCCCCCGGATCTCCGGTTCATCATATCGCGTTTTAACGAGCTTTTGGAGGAGGGTGCTGAGGATCTGAGCCAGGTTAAGTTGCACGTTGGTAACGCTTCTGTCCTTATCGAGAAGGCTAGGTTGAGCGACGCAAAGGGTGAGCTTGAGCAGGCTAATTTTCTGTTGGCTAGAGCGAATCGGACGGTTAATGACTTGGAGTCTTCTGTTAAGCAGCTGGGAAACATGCTGGGCGTGTCGCCTGCGCCCCTTCTTGAGGAGATTGTTAGGCTTAGAGTTTTAATCGATAGCTACGCCTTTCAGATACGGGATATGTTTAAGAGAGTTGAGGCGTTTCAGTCCAGATTGCTTGTAGAGACCGTTTTGACGATTCAAGCGGATACTTTGAAGGTTCCGTTGGGCTCGAAGCTAAACATTTGGGGTTTCCTAACCACAGTTGATGATCGCCCTTTATCTTCGAGAGCCGTTGATATCTACTTTGATGGGGCCGAGATAGGAAATGTGGCTACGGATGGTGATGGAAGCTATTCGTTTGGGTTTAGCGTGCCGTACGTCTATAAGGATAGAGTGGTCCTTCAATCCTCTTATCTTCCTAGGGACTTGGACTTTGGGCACTACGTTCCCTCTTCCTCGGACATGTTGATTATTGAGCTTAGGTATGATAAGCCGGTTTTGACGGCTGAGGCGCCGAGGAACGTCTATCCGAGCCTGAGTTTCACGGCCTTAGGGCGGCTAACCCTTTACAATAAGCCGCTCTCCGGCTTTAAGATTAGAGTTAGTGGTCTGGGGCAGGTGATTGAGGCAGTGACGGATACTGATGGGAGCTTCTTAACAGACTTTCATGTGCCTCACAATTCTCCCAGTGGCGAGGCAATGATCAAGGTTGAGGCTCCTCCGAGAGGGGCTGTGGGGCCAGCATCCACCACGCTTGACCTGAATGTTGTAAGGGTTCCTGCGGAGGTGGAATTGGAGGCACCCAGCTTTGCCCTGTCTGGTCAGAGCTTGAAGATCGGAGGTAGAGCAGTTACCTCAGATGGAAGTCCGCTTGTTGGTTCGAGGGTGGATGCTCGATTTGGCGAATGGTCATCGTCCACGATGAGCTCCGGTGATGGCTCCTTCGAGTTCGTTCTCAGTGTTCCGCTGGTAGCCTTTACCGCTCAATACGCGTACACGGTTCTGGTGTTTCCCAAGGAGCCTTGGATCACACCCTCTTTAAAGGAGGGAAGCGTCTTCATCGCCAACGTTTTCAGCGTTTGCGCAGTGCTCGGGTGCATGGAAGTACTCACGGGCGCACTGCTCGGGGCTACTTTAACGTCTGCGTCGAGTAGAGGTAAGAGGCGCCGACGGGGATACGAGACGACTCTGGAGGAGGTCGAGGCTTCCAAGCGTGTAAGGGCTGTGGAGCTTGTGGGCGTGCAAGCTCAGTACTGGAAGGCTGTGGCCGTGGTCTCCAAGTTTGCGGGGATAGCGATGGAGCTGAGCTTCACCATTCGGGAGTATCTCGGGTTTGTGAGGGAGAAGTTGATGGGAACCTATGCTTCTTTTGAGCGCCTGAGTTTGCTGTACGAGAGGCGGCTCTATAGTTCTCTTCGTGGGCGTGGGGAGGAGTCTTTGGCTGAGAGGCGCTTTAGGGAGCTTGTTAGGAGCTTGAAGGCTTGAGGGTTAGAAGAATAGTGATTCTTGGATCGGGTGCAGCTATTATGGTTGTTCTGGGCCTAGCTTGGGCTGTGCCTCCCATAGATGACTTTCTTCTAGAGAACCCTTTCTGGAACGGCTTGTCAGAGCTGGATTCGAGGATTCATCCCTTCGAGGCTTCAGACCTGGCGAGGTTGTTGGATGCTGTATTAAGGCCTTCCGATTCGGCGCTATTAATCTTGGGTCCTTCGAAACCCTTCACGGATGAGGAAGTGGACGCGGTTAGGGATTTCTTGGAGGCTGGTGGCTTGGTGGTTCTCGCTGAAGATTTCGGCGTGGGCAACGCTTTGCTTGAGGGGCTTGGTGTTCATGCACGCTTTTCAGGTAGGGTCTTGCTGGATCCTCTCTTCAAGGACAAGGACTCTCGGATGCCGAGGATGATAGACTTCACGGCTTCTCCTTACACGCGAGACCTCTCAGCTCTGACTCTTAACTATGCAACTGCGCTCACTGATGTCGGGGATGGCGTGAGGGTTCTAGCCCGTTCCACCTCTTTCAGTTATTTGAGTGGGGATCTGAGTGTCCCCCCGGAGGAGGCTGAGCATGTTGGTCCCTTCCCTGTAATGGCATCGGTTAGATATGGTAAGGGAGACTTGGTTCTTGTTTCTGATTCGAGCCTCTTCATCAACAGTATGCTTAGTATGGACGATAATGATGCTTTGTTGAAGAATCTGGTAGACGGTAGAGTTGTTTATGTAGATATTTCCCACTGGAGCCCTTCCCTGCTGACGCAGTTCAAGGGTGTTCTTGCGCGGGTGTATGACGTTGCGGGTGCGACAGAGGTAAAGTATGGTCTGGTGGCTGTCCTTGCCATAATGATCTTCAAGGTTAGGTGGGGTGGAAAAGAGGTAAGAGAGGAGAGGGATGAGGTGGAGTACGTGATGAGGGAGCATCTGGATTGGGACGAGGCTTTGCTTGAGAGGCTGAAGCGTTTGAGGGGTGAGCATGGAGTTAGGTGAGGCGGCTAGTAGGATTCGCATGATCAGAGAGGAAGTGGGAAGGATCATCGTTGGGAAGGAGGATGTCGTAGAGGCTTTGCTGGTGGCCTTGCTCGCTGAGGGCCACGTCCTACTGGAGGGGGTTCCGGGTATCGGTAAGACCATGTTGGCGAGGTCTTTTGCCCAGGCTATTGGAGGGAAGTTCAAGAGGATCCAGATGACCCCTGACCTCTTGCCCGCTGACATAATTGGAACGTATGTTTTTGACCCTAGGGATGCCAGTTTCAAGCTTAGACACGGTCCCATATTTGCTAATGTTATCTTGGCGGATGAGCTGAATAGGGCTACCCCCAAGGTTCAGGCCGCGTTCATTGAGGCCATGCAGGAGAGGCAGGTGACGATTGAGGGGAACACGCTCCCTCTTGAGAGGCCCTTCATGGTCATCGCCACCCAAATGCCTTATGGAGCGGCTGGAACCTTCCCGTTAACCGAGGTGCAGGTTGACCGGTTCGCGTACAGGATCGATGTTGGCTACCCAAGTGAGGATGAGGAGGTGGAGGTTGTCAGCCGCATCGACTGGATTGAGCAGCTTAATGTTGATCCAGCCATGAATGCCGAGGAGATGATCGATCTCGTTGAGTTGGCGAAGTCGATATATGTCCATGAGAGGGTCAAGCGGTACATCGTTAACATTGTTTCCAAGGTTAGGGGCAGCCCATACGCCCGTAATGGACCTAGCCCAAGGGCCTCTATCTGGCTTTTTAAGGGTTCAAGGGTGAGGGCTTTGCTGGAAGGTCGAGAATACGTTATTCCGGATGACGTGAAGGCTCTTGCATCCTACGTCATGCCTCACCGGCTTCAGCTGAAGCCTGAAGCCGAGGCTGAGGATGTTTCGGCTGATAGATTGATCGAGGAAGCGCTCAAGGAAACGCCTGTTCCAAAGGGGCTTGAGCCTCAAAACCGGTAGGGCTATGAGTCATAAGGTTTTACCTGAAGGAAATCTCACCAAAAGGGGTTGGAAGGTAGTTTACGCTTCCCTATCCTTTGGCATATTTGCTTTGTTATTTAGGGACCTGTTCATCTTGGTTGGAGCCTCGGCTCTGGGTTTTTTGCTGCTTTACGAGGTTGGGGCTGTCGGACGAGTGATTAGAAGGCTGCGAAGCCTTGTTAAGGTTGAGCCGGACACGGTTGAGGCAACGACTTTTGCAGGGAAGCCCTTAAGTTGCGATCTTGAGGTAAGCTTGTCAGCTGGTTTTCCACTTCGGTTTGAGAGTCCCCTTAATGGTGGGATTTACCCATTCGATTGGAAGGCTCTTGGGTGCTTGGCGGTTGGACGCGGTGTCGCTAGGCTGAGGTTTGAGGTTCTGCCAAGATTGGCTGGTCTGTATTGTTGCGAGGTGTTAAAAGTGTGGGTTAGGGGCAGGCTTGGGTTGGTTGAGGGTGTCGGTGAGCTTCCTTTCAGGTTGGCTTTGAAGGTTTATCCTCGTGTGTTGGCTGCGGCTGTGGCTGCTGCCAGGTTTCTTTTGGCTGCTGGAGGTTTGGGTGTTGGGGAGCAGCCGACTGTGCTGAAGGGCACTGGGTTGGATTATGCGGATTCGAGGGAATATTTGCCTGGTGACATGCTTCGCCACATGGATTGGAAGGCGACGGCGAGGCTTGGGAGGCTGGTGGTAAAGGAGTTCTATGTTGGGGGCGGTGCTGGCGTGTATCTGGTGTATGAGGCTGTGGCGCCTGACCCAATTTCCCTTGATGAGCTTTCAGCAGCCTTCTTGAGCTGTGTCTTGGCTGTGGCAGACCAGGGGCTTCCACTTGGGCTGATGGTTCACGACGAAGAGAGGGTTTTGCTGCGTGTCCCAAGGGTTCAGCCGGCTTTAGCGGTTGCGCTGGCCCTGAGATACGCGCTGCAGGTTGTGGAGGTTCGTCCTGAGGAGCTTTATAGTGTTCTTGAGCCTAAGACAGTCAGTGAGCTTAGGAGGATTCTTGAAGGCTTGGATGAGACGCCATTGCGTGAGCTGCTTCAGGCTGAGCTTAGGGCGCTTAAGGGGGCGGTTACTGAGCCCTACAGGGTCTTGGGGCAGATGTTGAGTGAGGGTGGCGAGCGGATTCAACTCGTGTTGGCGAGCTCTCTTTCGAGGGATCCCTTGCCAGTTTTGGAGCTTGCGAGCATAGCTCAGCGTAGAGGCTACTTTCTACTCGTCTTACAGCCGACAAGACCTTGGGTTGGGGCCAAGAGCCTTGAGGAGGCCTATGGGCTTTATGAGCGTTATGTGAGGCTGAATAGGATTTTAGAGAGCCACGGGGTTCCTGTTGCCGCGTCCGCTGAGGAGCTCTCACGCCATGTCTTAGCTGTTGAAGCTTTAGCGAAGTATGCTACGTGAGGGCGAGGCGTTGAGCGAGCTTCTTTTACACTTTGTGACACCCTTCGCGGCCTTCTCGTATTTTAGGAGGCCTAGGGAGGCGTTTTTGGCTTCTTTGATAGCGTTGTTGCCGGACGTTGATGCTTTGTTGATTGGGGTGCATAGGTCTACGTCGCATTCGCTTGTGGTGGTCTTGGCTTTGTGTGGAATAGTGCTTCTGCTGATTAGGGTTGTGAGGCCTAGGCTGCTTAGGCTTGGGTTGCTCGCTACCTTAGGGTTGTTGAGCCATCTTTTGCTGGACTTGTTCACCACCTACACGCCCATTTTCTGGCCGCTGGTGGGATGGTCCCTCTTCATAAACTTAGGCGGGGGCGTCCACGTATCGGAAAGCGTGAACCTAAAGGTGAGCCTAGACGTGTCCACAACGACAACGAATTTTACTCCTTTTACGGTCTTAGACGCCCCTATCTTTACGAGTGAGGGGTTCGCAGTGTCGCTGATATTGGTTGGGGCCGTCTTTGTGAACAGGTACTCAGATAGGCTTAGGAGCTTCTTTAGAAGAGTTGTACGAAGAACGGTAGGTCTGCATCAAGGGTCTGAGTAAAGAATACTGATGGTTGCACCAACTTGATTATAAGTAGAACTCCTTTCCGGTTGACACTGGGTGGAGGTGGGACAGACCTGCCTTCCTACTATTCCAAGTTTGGAGGCTTTGTCGTAAGTTCAGCTATAAATAAGTACGTGTACCTGGTGGTGAAGAGGAGATTTGAGAATGATGTTCGGGTAAGCTATTCCATAACCGAGATTGTGAATGGCGTTGATCGCATCGAGCACCCCACAGTCAGGGAGACCTTGAGGCTTCTTGGGCTTAGGGATCACCTTGAAATCGTCTCGATTGGTGATGTGCCCTCGAAAACGGGGCTCGGATCTTCTGGCAGTTTCACGGTTGGGCTCCTCCACGCTTTGCACATGTATAGCGGCAAAAATCCATCACGTCAAGAGCTGGCTGAAGAGGCCTGCCGAATAAACATGGAGATTCTTAAGGAGCCTAGCGGCAAGCAAGATGAGTATGTCTCTGCCTTTGGAGGCTTTGTTTGCCTTAACATAGGTAGAGACGGCAGGGTTGAGGTTTCTCCGTTGAGAATACCGGCCGAGGCTGTCTCGGAGCTTGAGAACAACCTGTTGTTCTTCTACACTGGCATTAAGAGAGAAGCTTCTGATGTGCTTCAAGATCAGCAGAGCGCTGTGGAGAGGGATGAGGCTGGGAGCGTGGAGGCTATGCATCGTATAAAGGACATAGGGTTTAGGGTAAGGAGGGCCGTTGAAAGAGGTGACATAACGGAGTTTGGTAAGCTTCAGCATGAGCACTGGCTGGCTAAGAGGAGCGTTTCGTCTAAGATGTCAAACCCGCTTATTGACAGATGGTATAGGATGGGGCTTGAAAGCGGTGCTATAGGTGGTAAGATCATGGGCGCCGGAGGGGGAGGCTTCCTCATGTTCTACTGTGAGAATAGTAAGGATCGTGTGAGGAAGGCTATGGTTAGGGAGGGCTTGGAGGAGGTCAGGTTTAGGCTTGGAAGCGAGGGCTCCAAGATCGTCATCAACCTCTAGGTGATTTTATGTATACCAAAGAGATGATTGACCTTTACCTTCGAGAGTTGGAGTCTATAATCGGGCGTATCTCCAGGGAAGACATAGAGAGGGTTATAGAGCTCCTATACGAGGCTTGGAAAGATGGAAGACAGGTTTTCTTGGCTGGGAACGGCGGCTCCGCGTCAACAGCTACTCACTTTGCAAGTGACTTAGCGAAGTTCACCTTGGTGGAGGGTCAGAAGAGGTTTCGAACCGTGGCTTTGACGGATAATATCCCTCTAGTTTCGGCGCTTACCAACGACCTTGGCTGGGAGAACGTCTACGTGGAGCAACTGAAGAATCTTATGCGTGAAGGCGACGTTTTTGTGGTTATAAGTGTTCACGGAGGCTCAGGAGCTGACAAGGCAGGTCCGTGGTCTCAAAACCTTCTGAAGGCAGCCAAGTTTGTTCAGGATAACGGCGGCAAGGTTGTTGGGTTAGCTGGCTTCGATGGAGGTATCTTAAAGCGGATGGCTGATGCTTGCATAGTGGTGCCCATAAATTCGACGCCGCATGTGGAAGGCTTTCATGTGATGTTGTCTCACCTTATCTGCGCTAGGGTTCGTGAGTTAATAGCTGAATCGTGAAATGAAACGCATTATTGCTGGGTGGATAGTAAGAGCGGCAACGTTGAACAAGCTCGTGAGAGGCTTAAAAATTCTTGAGCTCATTAGGGCTTAGGTACACGATAGTCGAGGTATGCGAGCTCATAGAGCCGAAAGATGGCAAATGATTAAGCATGCGCTAGACGAAGAGGCAATGAGGCAACGAGGTATCTTTCTTGATAGGGACGGCGTTATTAACGAGATTGTTTATTTTCCGGAGCTGGGTGTGTTAGATTCGCCTCTTAACCCTAGGCAGTTCAGGTTGTTGCCTGGTGTTGCCGAGGCGATCAGAGTTTTCAACAGTCTAGGTCTGAAGGTTGTTATCGTCTCAAACCAGCCTAGCATAGCGAAGGGTAAGATGACGGAAGAGGCTTTTAGGAAGGTTAGGTTGAAGATGAAGAGAGAGCTTGAGAAGAGAGGCGCGCATGTAGATGCTGAGTATTACTGTTTTCATCATCCCTCGGCGAGGGATGCTAGGTACAGGGTTAACTGTGATTGTAGGAAGCCTAAGCCGGGTCTCCTCTTACGGGCTGCAAAGGACCTTGAGCTTGACCTTTCAAGATGTTATATAATTGGGGATAGTTTAACGGATGTGAAGGCTGGTAGGGCTATTGGCTGTAGGTCCTTCTTGGTAGGTTATTTGAAGTGTGACTTGTGTGGGCTCATGGAGCATGAGGGCGTTAAACCAGACCTCATCGTTCCCAGCCTGCTTCACGCGTCTAAAATAATCGAAAAAGAGGTGAATGAAAGTGGAAATATTCCTTGACACAGCAAGCGTGAAGGAGATAAGGGAGATATTGCCTTGGGGCATCATTAGCGGCGTCACGACGAACCAGAAGATTTTCTTGGCTGAGAAGGGCGTCAACTTCAGGGATAGGGTTTTTGAGATTCTGTCTCTCGTGGATGGACCTCTGAGCGTGGAGCTCACGAAAACGGCTGGTAGCGACGACGAATTGGTGGACGAGGCTAGGGAGTACTCAAGCTGGAACCCCAAGAATATTGTCATTAAGGTTCCGATGTTTGGGGATGGCAGGGGCCTTCGAATCATCAGTAGGCTCAGCGGAGAGGACATCAAAACGAACGCAACCTGTTTAATGACAACGAACCAAGTGTTGCTGGCCTCTATGGCCGGAGTCACCTATGCGAGCATCTTCTTTAATCGTGTGAGGGACTGTGGCGGAGATCCTCAAGGAGTTATTAGGGAGTCAAGGACCATCATCGACAAGGGAGGCTTCCTGACAAAGATCATTGTTGGAAGCATACGCGAACCTGAAGATGTAAACGAGGCGGCTGTGGCTGGAGCCCACGTAGTAACCATACCCTACAAGATTCTGGTTCAGATGCCTTACCACTGGAAGACAGAGGACACCATCAAGGAGTTTGACAGAGCTTGGCAAGAGTTCATGCAGGCTGAAATGTGTATAGCTGCGTCTAGTTAGGAAACGCGATGAGAGGGGAGCGCTTAAAGAGCTTGGTGATTGATTGGCGAATAGTGCGATGAAGAGAATAACGTTATGGATTGACTGCCAAGAAAGGGACGTGGAGTCTGTTAAAGAGAAGCTTGAGGCTATGCTTAGGTCACTCGAGGTTAGGTATACAATACTAAGGATCTATCCTGAGCTTATCATGGACGATACTTGTTGAGTCGAAGCGTTTCTCCGTTCTAAGTGACTTAACACGATGTTGAAGATGGCACTGTCACTGATCTCGTGAGTTGTGCTTGAGGTTCGAACGTGGAGGAATTGGACAGATGCTTGATAACGGGCTGCAGGGCTTCACAGGCTCCCATCTGGCTGACCTCATGGTTGAGAAGCGGCATCAAGTGCATGAGACCGTTTACGGTGACGCGCAACATAGATCGCTCAGAGTGCAAGATTCGGCAGGCGGTTAGGGTAAAGGCGATAGTAACTGGAGGGGCTGGCTTCATAGGGAGCCACCTCGTTGATCGGTTGCTCTCTGATGGATATTCGGTCACCGTCTTGGATAACATGTCCTGCGGCCGTTTGGATAACTTGGGGGAGCATCGAGACGACGAGAGGCTTGTGGTTCATAGTGTTGATATACGTGATCTAAAGCGGCTTGGAGAGCTTTTTCGTGGCCACGATGTCGTGTTTCACATGGCAGCTCATGCAGACATCAGAGCTAGCCTCCGGGATCACAGAGCTGATCTTGAGAATAATCTGATAGGAACGCTCGACATCCTTGAAGCGATGGTTGAGAATGGTGTTCGGGATTTGGTGTTCGCTTCGACGTCGGCTTTGTATGGCGAGGCCTTTGCGATGCCTACTCCTGAAGACTATTCTCCTGTGCAGACATCTCTCTATGGAGCTTCGAAGCTGGCTTGCGAAGCCTACGCTGAGGCCTACACCGAGTTCTCACCTCTAAGATTCTGGTCATTCAGGTTCTCTAACGTTGTCGGCGAAAGGTGCAGGAGAGGGGTGATCTGGGACTTCGTGCACAAGTTGCGGAGGAACCCAAGGGAACTGGAGATATTGGGCGACGGAAAGCAGAGCAAGGAGTACCTCTACGTTAAGGACTGCGTGGAGGGAATGATGACTGGATACGGGAAGACGTCGGAAAAGGTGAACACATTTAACCTCGCCATTGAGGAGCAGACTATAGTGGACAGGGTCGCAGACATAGTGATCGAGGAGATGGGCTTGAGGAACGTGAAGCGAATGTACACAGGTGGATCGAGGGGATGGATCGGCGACAACCCTGTCGTGGTTCTGTCGATAGACCGGATCAAGAAGCTAGGCTGGAACCCAAAGGTTTCTTCTGAAGAAGCGATAAGACGAACTGTGAGATGGACCTTGAACGAGGTTAAGGGATAGATCTCTGCTATGCTTGGTTGCTGGAACGTCGTATCGTCTTTGTGGGTTGGGGCGTGATTCCTTGAAGACCGTGGTAACTGGTGGCGCGGGTTTCATAGGGAGCCATCTTGTGAAGAGGCTTTTAAATGAGGGCAGGGAGGTCGTTGTGGCCGATGACTTCTCTAGGGGTAGCGTTCGTAACCTTCTTGATTTGGGCGTTCGTATCGAATGTCCTAAGATCGACCTTAGAGATTATGGGCGGGCTTTGGAGGTTGTTGAGGGTGCTGATGTGGTCTATCACTTGGCTGCTAGGGTTGGTAGCGTTGAGTATCTGCATGGGAGCGAGTTGGCTGAGCTTAGGGCCCTGCAGGACAACCTGGTTATAGATACCAACGTCTTTAAGGCATGTATGGAGGCTGGTGTTAGGAAGGTGGTATACGCTTCAAGCGTCTCTGTTTATCCGATAGATGTGCAGCAGAAGCCTGGTGTAGTGCTGTCGGAGGATGATCTGGGCTACTATAATCCTGAGGGTGGTTACGGTTGGGCGAAACTTCTAGGCGAAATACAGTTAGGCTGGATGAGTGACATGGACATTGGTATAGCAAGAATATTTACGGCCTATGGGCCCTGCGAACCTCTGGATGAGATAGCACATGTGGTTCCAGCCCTAATCCGTAAAGCTATAATGTACCCTGAGGAGGGGTTCGTTGTTTGGGGCTCTGGGGATCAAACAAGGTCCTTCATGTATGTTTCAGACTGTGTTGAAGCCTTGATTAGGCTTGAGGAGAAGGCCTCTAACCCTCCTATTATTGTAAATGTAGGCTCAGACGAAGAGGTTATGATCAGAACGATAGCTGAAAAGATAGTGAAGATATCTGGGAAGGGCATCGAGATAAAGTATGATCTTACGAAGCCTGTTGGGCCCACTAGTCGAACGGCTGACATAAGTAAGGCTAGAGCTTTATTGGGGTGGCAACCAAAGATAAGCTTGGATGAGGGCTTAAGGCGCACGTATCTGTAGGCTGGGAAAAGGCTAAAATCGCAAGGTAGCTTATTCAGCTAGCTAAGATCGCTTGGGAGCATGAGTATTTGCCTGAAGATGAAGTGCGGATAGGGATCGTGGGTTGTGGGCACTGGGGCGCCAAGTGGATTAGGATTTTCAGCGGCTTAGGTGCGCGCGTTAAAGCCCTTTGCGATGTAGATGAGAGAAGACTGATGGTAGCTGCCTCCAAAGCTCCGGAGGCAACTCTCTTCAGAAGCCACCAAAGTATGATCGCTATGGGTGAAGTTGAATCTATCTACGTAGCAACACCTCCACCTACTCATTTCCAGATTGCCAAGGACTGCCTTACAGCAGGGAAGCATGTGTTGGTGGAGAAGCCGATGACTATGAGTTTGGAGCAAGGGCTGGAGCTGATGAGCCTTGCTGAGGAAAATGACTGTATCCTCATGGTTGGAAACACTTTCATGTACAACAGGGCGGTTAGGGAGTTGAGGAGTTTAGTGGATAAGGGCGAGATAGGCTTGTTAAGGCACATCCGCTCCTGCATGACTGACTCCATCAATATGTGGGCTGGGAAAATTGTGAGCAACTATACAGATGTCCTTTGGGATCTAGGTCCACATCCAATATCAATAGCGCTATTCCTAGTCAATCAAGAACCATCAACCATCTCGGTGATGTGTGCCCCCCCGCTGCTCGGTAAGGCTAGTCGTCGACCTCTTTATGACGTAGCCGTCGTGAATCTGCTTTTCCCCAGCGAGCTTTCAGCCGTTATCTACCTAAATTGGTTTAACTACTTAAGGGATAGGAGGATAACTCTGTTCGGTGATGAGGGCGTTCTGAGCTGTGAGGACCCATCGAGCCGTAGAAGCACGAGGATTCGCTTGGAGAGATTCTCTTTAGAAGACACAACGGTGAAGAGCCTTAACGCTCGGGTCTGGGAGGTGGATACAAGCGATACGCTGGAGAGGGAATGTAGCCACTTCTTGCACTGTGTCAAGGAGGGGTTAACTCCGCTGACGGGGGGTAAGGAGGGTCTTGCCGTAGTCAGAGTGTTGGAGGCGGGGCATAGGTTCATGATGAAGGATGGCAGGGTGGAGCGTGTAGTCTAAGACGTTGGAGACGAAGGTCGTCAGGGGTTCTGGATGGATAGTTCGTGAGGGCTCCTTTATAGAGCCGGGAAGTAAGATTGGAAAGAACTTGGAGATGGGGTATAACGTGATGATAAGGGAGAACTGCATTATAGGCAACAACCTGAAGGTATGGTCAAACTCGGTCATAGACTACGGGTGTGTCATAGGCAATAACGTCAAGATTCACTGTAACTGCTACATCGCCCAGTACACGACTATCGAAGATAACGTGTTTCTAGGTCCTGGCGTTATCACGCTTAATGATGTACACCCGGGATGCGAGCATTCAAGGGAATGTATGCGCGGACCTATAATCGAAGAGGGAGTTCAAGTAGGAGGAAACTCAACAATTCTTCCATACGTGAGGGTTAGGAGGAGGTCGTTAATAGGAGCTGGCTCCGTAGTCACCAAGGATGTCCCGCCTTTCTCTATAGCGTATGGGGTTCCTGCTCAGGTTAAGGGGTCGGTTTTCGACTTAAGGTGTACGACGGGTTTAACGGATAAACCGTATGAAGAAGAGAATTGGGGACGCTGATGAAGATTCCGTTGATAGGCTTAGAAAGGCAGATTCGATCAATTAAGGATGAATTGAATAGGGCAGTTAGCAGAGTTATTGAGGAGAGTTGGTTCGTTCTCGGGGGGAACTTGGAGAGGTTTGAGAAGGAGTTTGCTGAGTACTGCGGGACGAAGTTTGCTGTGGGCATGGCTAGCGGTACAGATGCCCTTCTCCTATCTCTAAAGGCCTTAGATGTGGGTCCAGGGGACGAAGTTCTAGTGCCTTGCAACACGTTTATCGGCACGGCTGAGGCTGTAACGCATGCTGGTGCGACTCCCGTCTTCGTCGATGTGGACCCCAGAACATATGATATTGACGTATCGGAAGTTAAGCCGACCGCTAAGGCTAAGGCTGTGATTCCCGTTCACTTATATGGCCAACCAGCTGATATGGACGCTATTAGAGAGTTTGCGGAAAGGCATGACCTTTTTGTGATCGGGGATGTAGCCCAGGCTCACGGAGCTACTTACAAGGGTCAGAAAGTTGGAAGCATAGGGGATGTCGGTTGCTTCAGCTTCTACCCAACGAAACCGCTGGGCGCTATGGGTGATGGAGGGTTAGTCGCAACAAACGAGGAGGAAGTGGCCGAAAAGATCAGGCAACTGAGAAACCACGGGCGGGCCGAGCTAAACGTGCACCTCATGCCGGGGTACACGTCCCGCCTCGATGAGATGCAAGCCGCTATCCTATCGGTGAAGTTGAGGCATCTTGATGAATGGAACTCGAAGAGAAGGGAGGTAGCTGGGAAATACGATAAGTTATTAGGAGATCTAGTTCAGGTTCAAACGCCTTATTGCATCCCCTCAGCTGAGCATGTCTATTATCTTTACGTGGTCAGAGTTTCAAATAGAGACTTGTTAAGGGTAAGACTCTTTGATTTCGGGATTGAGACTTCAGTTCACTACCCAACACCGATACACTTACAACCCGCTTATAGAGGAAGCTGCCCTCATCAGTTAAGGAATGGAGAGAAGATAGCTAAAGAAATACTATCGTTGCCTATGTTCGCCGAACTCACCGACGAGGAGATCATGTACGTTTCAGATGCAGTGCATAAGTCCTGTAAACTTTAACGATGGTTATTGACCAAAGGGAGGCTTAAGGTGGAAGAAGCGGGAAAGCCTAGGATCATGGTGGTCATACCAGCCCTGAACGAGGAGGGCAAGATAGGGTGGGTTGTGAGAGGCATCGTTAAGCACCGCTCCTCCCTCGTCGACTTGGTAGTCGTCGTTATAGACAATGGGACCATTGATAACACAGCCAAAGAGGCTAAGGAAGCCGGAGCAATAGTACTATATAATGGAGCTAAGAGGGGTGTGGGAGCAGCCATCAGAAGGGGCATCCAGTATGGGTTAGAGAGAAATATGCAGATATGCATGATCATGGCAGGTGACGCTCAGGACGACCCGAGGGAGATTCCCAAGCTTCTGCATCCTCTGCTTCATGAGGGGTTCGATTTCGCTCAGGGCTCCCGGTACCTGAACGGCCAGAGGACGGTGAACATGCCCCTTTCTAGGGCCATACTCACGAGGCTATTCACCTTAGGCTTCAGGCTGATAACCGGTTTTCTGAGCACTGATGCCACTAATGGTTTCAGGGCCTTCCGCATGAATGTCTTGAGGGACATTGACATATGGCAAGAGTCCTTGGATAAATACGCCCTTGAGAATTACCTCTTAACCCAGGTCGTTAAGAGAGGGTTTAGGGTGAAGGAAGTCGAGGTGACGAAGAGGTTTAACAGGGAGCTTGGGTACAGCCACATGAGGGTGCTCATAGACAACTCCTTCTGGGCTGTGGTGAAGGCGTGGCTGGAATAGTTCACATGGTTTATGTGACGCTGACATCAAGAAGGCGTTACACAGGTATCGGATGTCATAAAAAGCCCTTTCACCGTTTTAGAACCTTGTGCGGTTATTTCTTATGATATTTGAAGCACAGGAGCACGCCGTGGCTCTGGTTGGCGACAGGAGTTCCCTCAGCTACCTCATAGATGCCTTAAATTTCTTCAAGGTGCCCTTTGAGGTTGATCCAACCTATTTGAAAGGATGGATGCTGACCGTGTTATACAAAAACCAAGCCCATATTGCGAATAGACTCCCTGAGCCCATACTATGTATTCCCTCTAACACGGAGAGTTTTCACAGTTTTTTTAGGGCTATGAACGTTCACTCTGAATATGTCAAAAAGCGGCTACAGTTTAATCTTAGGCTTCGTGGCTCAGCCATGATTCGGTTTTGCGCGTCGAATCTCTACTATTTCACAGGACCTGTTGAGGTGGTGGCTTCATCTGGAGGGAACCCTCTTATAGTTAGGGTTCAAGGAACCGATACTTACTTTTTAACTGTGGATCTAGCTAAAGAGATGAGGGAGCACTTTGAGGGTAGGTTGGACTTAAAGCCGAGCACTTTCTTCGGGTTGTACTCTTGGCTGCCTATCATGTCGATGGTGCCCAAAGCGCTGAGTAACAAGTTTTTAGGGTGGGTTGCGCACCGCGATGTCTCACCAAACACTTACCTATCAGATATGAACTCGCTCGATGGTCTAAGGTACTTACTCCTCGCAGCCATAGCCATCTCGTCCCAAGAGACTGTAAAAACATTAGGGTTTTGGAGGAAGGGAGCTAAGTATGCGGCTGTGATCACTCATGATGTTGATACAAAGTATGGATTAGAAGAGGGAATAGATCTGCTAAGAAACGTTGAGAGAAAGTATAGGGTGAGGTCAGCTTGGAACATTCCAATCGGATGCTACAAGATTAATCCAGAGGTCCTTAAAGGTTTGGTCTCTGAAGGATGTGAGATAGGCTCACATGGATATCAACATTATGGAAGGCTTATCTTCGATAGCGATAATAAAATGGTTAAAGGGCTACAAGAGTCTAAGCAGTTCCTAACAAAGGCTAGCCGGAGCCAGATAAAGGGGTTTCGAGCTCCCCTCCTCCAGCACTCTAAAAGGGTTCTTCAGGCAAGCGAGAATGCGGGTTTCCTCTATGACTCCTCCTTGCCAGCGTGGGAGGTGCATTCACGTACCGATGGAAATCCCCACGGTATAGGCACGGTCTATCCCCTTATCGTCTCAGATCAGCTGGTTGAGATCCCAGTCACGTTACCTCAGGATCATCAGTTGCTCTGCCTCGGCGGTCTATCTCCGGAAGATACTCTGGAGCTTTGGAAAGCCCTTATAAGACATATTAAGTTTCTAAACGGCCTCTGTAATGTAATCATTCATCCAGATAAGGATCTCTTTGGCCAGAAGAGCATGATTGGCTACTATGAAGAATTCATTAAAGAAATAGCGAGTGATGCGGATGGCTGGCTTACAACACCGTCAGAGGTCGCTAAATGGTGGGCGCTCAGAAATAGAATAAAAACAACTCCTGAAGGAGAATGTATTTTACAACTGGGTGAATGGATTGACTGTAATTACGAGCTTGAGGAAAGCATTGAGCTGGCTAAGTATAGGCCACACGATTTCATCTTTGAGTAGTATTGTTAACTGTTGCACTTGATAGCGATAGGGTTAAAGATTTCTAGACAGCTGGACATGGGTTTTGCGTAAGTGATCTGGCATTGGATTTGATTCTTGTGATTCTTATAATTCTCGGGCTTTTGTATGTTGGTATGCCTCTAGCGTATATTTTATGGATGAGATATGTCGCTATGACACATCCTTGGAACATTAAAAAGGATCCTAACTATAGGCCGAAAGTGGATATAATCCTACCGACCTATAATGAGGAGGAGGTAATTCTACAGAGGCTCAAGAACTTATCGATGGTAAGCTATCCTAAGGATTTGATGCACATTGTAGTGATTGATAGCGGCTCTACGGACAATACGCCGGCATTGGAGAAGAAGTTCGCAAGAGAGAACCCTAACTTAAACATGACCGTTATTGAGGAGGAAGAAAGGAGAGGTAAAGCTAGGGCTCTGAATCTTGGGCTCCGCTTTGCTGAAGGAGAGATCATAGTTACCACAGACGCTGGCGACTTTTGGGGTCCTTCTGTGCTACGCTGTATGCTGCCGTATCTCGCGGACCCTACCGTAGGAGCAGTGGCTGGATTTGAGGAGCTCTTAAACCCGTCCGAATCTTCAGCTACAAGGTCTGAGGTTGCATATCGTGAAGCGCATAATTATGTACGTCTCGGCGAATCCAAGATCCATTCAACACTGATGCTACACGGCGGGTTGACGGCCTACAAGCGTAGCGCCATGGATAAATTTGATGAAAAAAGTGGGAACGATGAGGCGGTAGCAGTAGACCTCATGTCAAAGGGATTCCGATGCATAGTAATTTCAGAGGTCAAATCCCGCTATAACGATTACTCCACTTGGAGGGGTAAGGCAACTCGAAAGGTCACGCGAGCATGGGCGCTAATAGACACCTTGATCAGGTGTCTCAGATTAGCAGTTAAAGGCAACCTTAAATTGCCCAACTCCATAATGCTTCCGAATGTTTACATTTATCTATTGAACCCTATGGTTGGACTGCTCTTCTACGCTTTTGGTGTATTGACGATCTTACAGTATCCTATCCTGCTCCTCCTCCCGGCATTACTTGCGATATTCAAACAGACAAGAACGTACCTTTTTGCTTTCGTCTCACATAATATATTTTCTTTAATAGGACTAGTCGATCATCTCAGAGGAACAAGAAAGCACGTTGTGTGGAAGAAAGTTCAGTGCTGAAAGTTATGAAGGCGAAAAATGAAGCAGTCCTACACGGCTCACGGTAATCCGAAGATAGACGAAACGATCGAACGTCATATGGAAATAGTAACAGACGAGGTTAGGAGAGCTGCGAGTAATGTCGATAGCATAGTGCTAGCTGGCGGTTTTGGCCGTGGAGAAGGTAGCGTTAGGAGGCTTCCTGAGGGGGGGTATCTTCCCATAAACGATTACGACTTATTCGTTTTTACGGATACCCCAGTATCTTTCGATACATATCAGAAGCTGACAAAGCATCTTAAGGATAGAATTGGAGTCGAGATAGACATGAAATTTTTGAGGACACGAAGTCTTAGATCCTTAGTCCCTGATATGTTTACGTTTGAGTTGAAGTCAGCGAGCCGGGTGATTTGGGGCAAGGACCTGAGAGACCAGATACTGCACGAGAAAAAGGATGTGCCGTTAAGCGCTGGGCTAAATACGCTTTTTTTAGAGATGCTGGCCTTGATCACGAACTTTGAACCCGAGTACCTCAGTGGAAAAATACCCCGGGATAAAGTGCCGATACTGAACTATGTGTGTTCCAAGGCCTTTATCGAAATTTGTAACGCTTTATCGTTGCTTGGCAATTTCTACGACCCATACTGCTCGAGGAGGTGCGATCTTTTCGCTAAGTATTACGACGCTTTTTTCCCTGAGCTGAGCAAGGTACTTCCTGACTTGCCGTCAAAGGTGAGACACCACACGTATCTGAAACTGAGATCACTAAATTTCTGCTCAGGAGACCCCATAAATCGATGGTTTGACGCTAGAAGCGCGCTGAAATACACATTGTGGTATTTTGCATCTAAGGTACTACACCAACCCTTTAATACGAGGCGAGGCTTCCTTGAATTTCTAAGTACGAATAGGAGAAAATTGGCATCGTTTTATTTTGAACCGTATTTGAACTACGCTTTTAGGAGAACTCGGATGCCGACAGTTCCATTTCTTTTGAAAATAGCGATGCCAGCAGTTCACGTATTCGAAAACTTAAGATATATAATAAACTCTTACAGGAGTATTAGAAGAGTGTATTTGGGGCCTCTTTTTCGTCTTGAATCACCCTTAATGAAGATCTACACCTCCTCTGTGCTTTTGCTACATTCTATTGAGGAAGGGGGTACTGTAGATATGACTCTCGTCAGAGAAGCACATCGATCAATAAGCTCGATGTATCCATATGGAGCTCCGGATGACAAACCATGGAAGCGTTGGCGTGATGTAAGAGATGGCTGTTCGTTATCCTTTAAGACTTTCGCCTCCACTCCTAGAACAATAACGTTCTAGGAAACAGATAGAACAAAGCGAACTTGCTTGTAGGAATAGCTCACAACAAGCGACTGGCGCGTAGAAGTTATGAAGACGAGGATCATGCTGGTCTTCCCACCATACACCAGAGAGGCCCCATCGACTTTACCTCCCATAGGAATCGGTTATTTAGCTTCTTATATTCTCAGCAGAAACCCCAAGGTAAAACTCAGAATTATAGATTTTACTGTAAATGAGTTTTCTGTTAAGCGATTCAAATCGGAGTTAAAGACCTTTGACCCCGAGATCCTTGGCATAAGCGTGTTAACCCTGAACTTTCCTTTCAGCGTTATCATTGCCAGACTTGCGAAAGAGTGTAATCCCAATATCGTGGTAGTCATGGGAGGCGTCCATGCGACCATGCTTCCAGAGGAGTGTCTTGAATATTGTGATGTTGTCGTAAGGGGAGAAGGGGAAGAGGCATTTTTGGAGATAGTCCGAGGGTGTTCGCTGGATTCGATTGACGGGGTCTCGTTCTACAGAAACGGTGAGATCTTTCATAACCCAGCCAGAGCCCCTATTCACAACTTGGACGATTTGCCCTTCCCAGCCTATGGTCTGTATGAGATGAAGAAGTATGGCTGTTTTCCCGCTTGGGGAGTTATGAGTTCGAGGGGTTGCCCCTTTCGATGCATATTTTGCTCATCACCAGCCATGTGGGGTGATCGTGTTAGGGTCAGGAGTGCTAGGAATGTAGTAGATGAAATAGAGTATCTCCATGGCGCCTTCGGCATCAAAAGGATTGTGTTCTTCGACGACACGTTTAATGCTCCTCAAAAAAGAGCTATCGATATCTGCGATGAAATAATTAGTAGAGGTCTTCACCGACATATGGATTTTGTGTGCCAGATGAGAGCAAATAGACAGTTTGTCTCCCCCGAACTGCTCAAGAAAATGAGGGATGCGAACTTTTGCCAAGTTGAATTTGGAATAGAGAGCGGTTCTCAAAGAGTGTTGAACTCTATTAGAAAGTCTTTAAAAGTAGACGAAGCGAAGCGTGCTGTCAAACTGGCGAAAGAGGCAGGCATACCAGTCATAAAAGGTTTCTTCCTCATCGGAAGTTGGAACGAGGCGATCGTTGACGTGTTAAGGACCTGGTGTTTCATTTTGTCTACTCCTGTATATCCGGTGTTCTCAATCTGCACACCATTCCCTGGAACCGCATTGTACAAAATGTTGCAAGAAAAAAACTACATAAAAGGCCGCCTCGACTGGAGCGTTTTTGACCAAGTTACCCCTGTTTCAAGAACCAACCAGATGTCGAAGGCTTGCATACTCTTGGTCTACGCGTTTTCCTCCCTCTTTTTCGAACTAGTGCTAGCTTTCACGAGAGGGCGAAGCCTCGCATCCACCATATCAGGGGCGATCCACCGCTTTCGTGATATGTTTAGGTTAACTCGGCTGAGGAGAGAACTCGCGCGCGTTAGAGAGGCGGAGCGTACTAGCTGATGAGGTTGTCCGTTACCCCATATCGACATGTTGCTGCTGCACCAAGCATATTTGCTTCTAACAAATACCTGTTTCACTAAGAAGAGGGATAAGCTTCTCTTGAGAGGCATTTCTTTGCTCACGCCGAGACGTACAATTAGGAACCACAGGGAAACCGTAACTATCGAACGTTGGTTTTTTGTCAGGGAAGGAAGGTTTGTGGGCGAATATGTAGATAAAGTGCACCCGGCGAATAAGCTAAACTCTCTGAAAGCGGCAGTAGATGTGGTGAGTTTTCCTGAAAGGGCGTTTGTAGACGGCAAAAGTAGATGCAACTATGATTTTTGCATCGAAACTTTAGCCCTTCTCGAACTGAAAAATTATGACCGATGGCTTCGCGGTCTAAGCGAGAGTCAGGCTAGGACGCTGAGACAATCGAAAAAGCTCGGGGTTGAAGTCAGGCTTCGTAGGTGGGACGCGAAAGATACGGATGCTATCTACTCGCTTTACCATGAGACAAGTTCACGGCAGGGAATGAGGTTCTCACCCTATTACCAGTATTCTCGAAATGAAATCCGTTCAATGTGGTCTAGATCGGATTCTCGTCTCGCATTTGTTGCATACCTTGACGGCAAGCTACTGGGCATAATGGGTGTGAGAGTGGGGGAACTGGGTGGAATAGTGGAAACCATGCTCAGGACGTACCGAGATCGGATACCTGGCTTGAATAACGCCCTGATCGCATGCGCAGTGAGAGAACTCTGCGCTCGAGGAATAGAATACCTGATTTATGGGCACATGGGTTACCTGTCGGGATTGGATGCCTTCAAAAGACACAACGGGTTCAAGCCGTTTCGTGACAGGAGGTACTTCATACCAGTGACACAGAGAGGGGCTTGGGCCATTAATATGGGGATTTGCTTAGAACCTTGGCAACTGGTGCCGACGAGGATTTGGAGCGTCGTATGCCCAATTGGGAGGGTATTGAGTCATGTTGTGGACTTCCTTCCTACCCCCGATGTTGATACAGATGTCTTAAAAGATTAGAAGATTGATCTAACAATTCGAAGCTTGAAGCACAATGACGGATTATCCGCGAGAGAAGGAGCTTGAAAACACGGTTGAACACTGGGAGAGACGGGCTTCGAACCCTGCCGCCCCAGACCTATACACCCTCGGACCGCGTCCAAGTGGGGACAGGTTTATGGATCCGCAAGCTCCACTATTAAAGGGACTAGTTAGTGGCATGATACTAGATGCGGGAGCCGGATATGGTAGGTTTACTGTCCCAATGGCTGAGATGTGCGAGTTAGTGGTGGCGGTTGATCTTTCTCCCTCGATGATAGGAAGACTCAGGTTAAACGCTAGGGAGCATCGTGTGGAATCAAAAATAGAGATCGTAAAAGCTGACATGAGGTATCTACCATTCCGCGATGGATGCTTCGACGGAATCGTATGTTGGGCAACCTTCTATTGTCTCCCAAAGCGATACTGGAATAGCATCATGTTAGACTTTACAAAAGCGTTGAAAACCGACGGTTGGCTGCTCGTCACCTTAAAGACCGTTACCACCGCTCTCCGGCCACGTTACGGATTTGGCTTGCTGTACCTCATGGCATACCTGGTTCTGAGACTAGAATCAAAGTTCGCGCTTCTAAGAAGTCTGTCGCAAAGGTTCGGCTTACACGGTAGAACCGAATACCTTATCACCAAAAAGGGGGCGAGAATGTTGCTTTCAACCTTCTTTTCACAAGTAGCCTCTGAAGGAGGATCATACATGATATATACGTGTAGATTTCCTACCCGTGAGGCATCGGAAGGCTTGTTGGTCTCTTCTATCATCCCACAAGGCGACTGCGATGACGCACATGGCCAAGAATAACCTCCTTAACTTTAAACCATCTTGAGCTTGCTCGAAGAAGTAATCATCAAATCTTGAGGGGGTACATACTATGATGTCGTCGAAAATGAGGCGTTTTCTGCCTATGGCCTTCATAGTGGGAGGTGCGGTGCTGATGCACACGTACCTTTATACTGTGCGACTGAACACAACGTGTGATATAGTCGTGCTTTTTGGGGGCGCGTTTGCACAGTCAATTGGGGTACTGCTTCTACTCCTTCCAATGCTATACTCACCTCAGAGACTGGTCAACAAGACATTATTCGTAGCATGCGTCCTAATTTTGTCGTTTTCTGTCACGCTCGTCAGAGTGACTCGCTTCCCCGTGCCATTACAAGCTGATACGGCACCCGAGCTACAGGCGGCGCGTTTCTCATATGATGCGTGGAGTCCTGGGGCGCAATATGCGGAGGCGCCTCCTCGTGAAAGGGGATACCTGGACACACGCTTACTTCCGATCTATCCGTACTATGCGTGCCTAAGTGTAACTATTCTCCCGTCGATACTCTCACGTGTGTTAGGTATTGATCTGATCAGCCTTTTCCAACAGTTCACGTTTATCTTAGTAGCTCTAATCCCCCTCGGCTTTTTCGTGGTTATGCGTAGATTCTTTGGAGATCGCCCTGAAGTGTACGTTGCGGCGGCATTGACACCTGAGATACTCTTCTTCACTCAGTACATGTCTTTCTTCAGGAGCGCGATCGCTATGTTCATGGCCTACATGGTACTGTACTCTTTGAGTCTTAAAACCCGAAGAGGCCTTCTACTCGCAACGCTATTCGCGTTTGGCGTGATAACATCACACTACACCGCAGCCTATTTTCTCATCATGTTACTTATTTTCTTCGCGATAGTTAATGTCGTTCCAAGGAGGCTTTTTGGAAACATTAAGCTTGATTGGTTTGGTGAAAAATTGGTGGCGCCTAGCTTCCTTGCGCTCCTCGTCGGTATGCAGATTAGTTGGCTATTGTTCAACGCCAATCTTGAGTTTTTACAACATGCCGATGGGGTCATCTTATACTTTAAACACTTGGATCTTCTCTCTTTCTCTCCAGAGGTGAGTTATATCGGGGCTCGCGGACCCAGAGGGCCGATCGTGCAAGCATGGTTCATGCTACAGTTCATGCTAATGACAGTTGGTGGCTTAATAGGGGTCTACTACTCTCTCAAAGGCAAGTTTAGGGGAGTCAAGGCATCATGGATCATGGTCGGCTGTCTCGCTGGGGCATACATTGTTGCATGCGCACTCTTACCAAATTATCAGACTGCTTTTGGCATCTTTATCGAGCCCGCGCGAGCGGTTGCATACTCCCTTCCGTTCGCAATGTTGTTCCTGGCCATGACCTTGGTGAAACTATCGGCAGGAAAGTTCAGAATCCTAACTATCTTGTTCATCACGCTGATGCTGCCAATGAACATGATGCTGCCGAGCCATCAACATGACCTAATGTTTCATCCTGATTCTACGCAGCCAGCTGAGACGCTTGCCAACTTCTATGCTGTGTGGGCATGGGGAAGTCCATGCTTGCATGCAGCAAATTGGATCGGCGAAAGGATAGGAACAGAGGATTGGGTGCAAACCGACGCCGTGGGGGGACAGCAAATGTGTCTAGGACAGGTCCCTTGGGGCAGACTAATACGTTGGGAGCCGCCCAAGATGATACCATCAACTTTGTCACGAGAGATGGACATAAGAGCAGTCCACTATCTCGTCGTGCACAGGGCGTTCTTGGATGGCGGAGTGTGGGCAATCGACTACTCGAACAGAACTTGCATAATCTCAATCTACGACCCGAACATACTTCTGCAGAGCACGGTGTCGAACCTGGTTTACAGCAATCATAGGTTAGCCCTTTTCTGGACTGACTGAAAGGTCTTCAACATGGTTCATGTGGCGATACGGTGGTGTGGCGGAAGTCAACGTTAGACAGGAGACAGTGGAATATATGTACCGAAAGAGTATGCAACAGGGGAAGGTCAAACGACCAGTTACACCCCTGAATATCTTCTCAACGATCCTAGACCTACTGAGCTTTCCTGTTCCACATTACCCTCAAGCCCAATCGTTGCCATTGGCAAATTGAGTTCAAGGAGTAAGAACTAACAGAACCCGTGGTACCGCAGGACCATGTCACAAGGTAAGAAATTGAATCTCCAACAGTGGTCGAACGCGCTGATGAGAGAATTAGCCGAACATGTTGAGAGAAAGCTTGGGTACCACTTAGAACCTGCTGAAACTCTAAAGGAGTACGTTGCCAGAATATGTGTGGATCCTAAGTTACTTGTCTGCAAGGAAGAACTCGTTGAGATAGCTGAAGCCTGTGAGCGTGCATTCTACGCTGATCGGGGACTGTCTGACCAAGAGATACGTCGCATCCAACGCCTGCACGTCAAGGTGGAGGACTACATCCAACGCCTACCACCGGTCGAGCCCTCTAGACCCGCTGTCATCGCCAGGGAACCGGAGCAAGAATTAGAGGTTATGGAAGAGCGAATCAGGGCAGAAGAGCGGCAGGCGTTTCTATCAGAAATTGCACCTGCGGCCTTGAGAAGGCGCATCTGCGAAGGCAGTCGTTGCGCGTTAAACATCTTGGCGCACGCGCGCGCTAATCCTGCAAGGCTGACGTTTATCGTTCTCCTTCTGATCACTTCGCTCTCGCTGATGCTTTACGACATAAGACTTCCAGGCCCGGCGATGGACGACCTAGGTTACTTCTACGGCCTCTTGCACTTGGACCTGTTTCGTCCTCATATTGAGAGCGCCACTCCGCTCCTAATTTTCTCTTATGGTTACGCGTCCATCGAGCTTGGACCTATTTACACTTTCGCCGCGCTCCCCTTCTTCTACATCTTTGGGATAAGTGTAGAATCCGCTAGATTGGTGCCGATCAGCTTCGCACTGGCAACCGTTGTATTGGTTTTTCTCTTTTGCGAGGATTTCTTCAATAGGGATGTTGCATACGTGGCGAGTATCCTTGTGGCGACTTCTCCCGTGTTCGTCTTTCATGGGCGCCTGGGGTGCGATGTTGGGAGGGAATCTTTCATCATCATGCTCCTACTCTTGTGTCTCTTCAAATGGAAGAGGAGCGGCAGACTGCGGTACGCCCTGATCAGTTCATTCGTGCTAGGTTTTGGTCTTCTTGGAAAGATCAATATCCTATGGCTCCCGCTTTCATTGGTGTTAGCATACCCCCTCTTCAGGCCTAACGTACGTATCCAGCTTCGATGGATCCCATGTCTGTTTGTGTGTTTTCTGATAGGGTCGCTTCCGTTTTGGCTTTCCGAACTATATGTTCACCCATGGGGTGTTCTCAATTTTCTCTTACATTCTCCTACTCAAGCCTCGAGCAGACCGCTGATGTTTATGATAGAAAAACGCCTCTATCAATTTCGAACAACGCTCTTGGAAGGCGATGTTTCAACAGTATATGGTGAAGCAAGCAGAAACACGATCATGCCTGTCTTGTTTCCTATCCTGACCGCATTTGGTCTCTTTTCAGTTGCCACTAGAGCCGATAGGGTGAAGGGGAAGAGATTTCTTTTTCTCTTTTTTGTCTTCAACGTGTTGCTCTGGGGAACTTTGTATTCCCCAACATCAACTGCATTTCACCACGTGCTGATTACGACCGCCTTTCCCGAGATACTTATGTCCGCCTCCCTATCGTTGCTCTTGTCCTTGTCTCTTCGAAGGTGCACGGCTCCAAGAAGAAGACTAAAGATTGGCGCTTATGTATTACTCGTCACCGTTCTTGTCAGCGGCAATCTAATAGCGATCCATGGGACCTACGAATCGTTGAAAAGAACGGGAGGCAGAGACTACCGTTCGGACGCCATCTATGCCGTGGCAGACTATCTGATCCAGAACAATGTGACACGGCCAATTGCCGTCGATTGGAACTTTCGGCAGATAATGATCATAACCAGAGGCGAAGTTTATCCTATTGACATATACGGATACTGGTATGAAACCGACCCTGATCTCAGCGCTGCTGAGATAACTCGTTTCATCGAGCGGTGTAAAACACTCTTCTTGGATCCTAGTAGGGTGTACCTATTTCATACTCCTAAATACACCCGGTTCGATCGATTCTCACTATTCGAACAAGCAGCCAAATCTATGGGCAAGTCGGTCACTCTTATCAAGACGTTTTCCCAAAGAGACGGGGAACCAATCATACTCATCTACTCTGTAAAGTGAGGCGAAACGGCGTATGTCTCTAGCTAATAGGATAGGTCCGCAGGTGAATTGCAGACATCCGGTGTGCGCGAAGCGTGACGGTGATCTCAATGCTCCTCGTTGAGGATAAGGTTGTCTCGAGGTGGGTCAAGCTTCGAGCTTTCGAGCGTCTTCTGTCAAGGATGAACGTACGTAGCGGCCTAGCCTTAGATGCTGGCTGTGGGGGAGGCGGCTGGGGGAATCTGCTCGAAGAGAGGGGTTTTCTTACGGTAGAAGTGGATATCGACAGGGCACAGCTTATCAGAGCGAAGAGGAAGTGTCATGGCCATTTCTTGAGGGCAGACATCACGTTGCTGCCGTTTAGGCAAGGCGTATTCGATTTCCTAGCGTGTTTGGATGTACTTGAGCACATCTACGACGACTCCGCGGCTCTGCGTGAACTCGCAAGATGCCTGCGCATAGGCGGGAAAGCCATATTCTCATTTCCTATGCGTAGGCGTTTCTTTGAGATTCAGCGGCAACTCTTCGGCGTTGACAAAGACTTCTACAACAGCTTCTATGAGCACGTTCGTGACGGGTACCTGATTGAGGAGGCTCTTGACCTGTTCAAACGGCATGGTCTTGATGCAACCCGCACGGCGGGCTTCTTCGGGCCGATAATCGTCGGAATAGATTCCTTGATTCTACGCATTCTTCGTGGAAGATTTCCGGGGATTAGTCGTTCATCTGTGGAGCTACTCATGGAAAGGTCCCACCTCTTCACGCAGAGTGCGCTCTTCCATGTATACCAGAAAGCCTTCGGGCTGCTGATGTTCGCTGGGTTCCTCGACTCCTTTTCTCCTATCCATTCTGAGGTATTCATAACTACTAAGAAGCGGCGAATTTAAAGGGCGATAAAGGGGACACCGTGGACCTGTGCACCGCGTGTAGGGTGTTCTTATCACAAGTTGCAGGACATGAGGTAGATGGCTATCAGAGCGATAGCTCCAACCCAATCCTCAAACGGATTCTGGTGTTGAAGATGGATGTCTGTGAGGCACTGATGAGGATCATTAGCATGGTGATAGATGTGGTTTCCTTGCGCGACGCGCGTAAAATGCATGTCACCACCTGCATGCGAATGGCACAATCTGGTCGACAAATGAAGGAGCGAGAGAGAATGACCATAACAGTCGTCATCCCGATGTATAATGATGTAAGATTCGCCAAGAAGTGCATACGCGAAGTTGAACGCACACTTGCACAATTCACGACTGACTACGAGATAGTTGTCGCCGAAGATGGGAGCACCGACGGGACTGACCTGATCGTCGCCCAAGTGGCCGCTTCCTCCGACAGAATCGTTTGCATGCACTCTGACCATCGGTTAGGCAGAGGACTTGCCCTAAGAAGAGCCTTCAAGATATCCCGAGGAGACATAATCGCATATATAGACGCGGATCTTGCTACCGCCCTGAACGCCCTAAGATACCTCATAGAAGCCGCTCGAAGAACGGGCGGCATGTCAGTAGGCTCGAGGGTGATGCGCGGAGCCATCGTCAACCGTCCGCTGCTGAGGATGCTGGTTACGAGAGTCTACAACATTATCGTTCGCATGTTGTTTCACGATGGCATTCTCGACCATCAGTGTGGTTTCAAGGCCTTTTCCAAACCCCTTCTTGAGGCGGTGCTAGATGACGTGGTCGACAACAGCTGGTTCTGGGATACGGAAATCATTATTAGAGCAAAAGAAGCTGGTTTCGAAGTTTTGGAGATTCCAGTTAAATGGACAGAACATAGGGCAAAAGGAGCCTATCGGATTACGCGGTTCATAAGCGATAGTATGAGTATGGGAAGGTCTCTGGTGGCTCTTTGGTGGGATGTGAAGATCAAGAAGAAACTCACTGGATGCTAGAAGAGATTCAATACGCGTAGATGGGGAAGAACGCCTTCGCAGGATGACTTGACCCCCGCTACTCTATGGGGTGCCGTGTGAAGATGAGGAAACAGTGTCTTGTCTACACAGTATGTTGGAAACGTGTACTTGACCAATCTTCCATACGAGAGATTTATTCTAGGTAAAGACTACACGGGGTATAGGCTAGTCATGATCTTGCCTCTTAGCGGGTACGATATAGCACTCAAGAAGATTTCGACACAAGCCTTGCGATTTTCGATCATATCAAGTAATGCGTGGGTCGCCAAGATCATTGCATCCTTTCCTAGCGCCGTACTACATCACAATGGGAATGGCTCGAAGACGGTTGGGCACGCAAACTATCGATCGATCGATCAACATCTTGCAGACCTTTGAGCGCCTGCGTTATAGGGAAGAACGCGAATATGACCATCCTGTGTTCATTCAAAGAGGCAGAGCGATCTCGGAGGGCTTGTATAAGATATTCTCTACCACTCCGATGACTGCGAGAAAGCGTCTCCTTGACGTGGGATGCGGGTTAGGCCCTTACTTCCCGCACTATGCAAGTCATGGCTGCTCTGTTCTCGGTGTGGACTTGTGCAGGGTACGGTTGAACAAAGCCAAATACAGAGCCGAAGGCTTGGGCCTCACCAATGAATTCGTGAGGGCGGATGCCACTTACCTGCCCTTCAGAGAGGGTTGTTTCAACATAACGGTGGCCGCGGAAGTGTTAGAACACCTCAGTGAACCGAGCGTAGCTCTCGTGGAACTACGTCGATGTCTCAGAATTGGCGGCCACCTCATCATTACGGTCCCTTGGCTGAGCGAGTTCCGACTGCGTTCGTTTCCCTCCATCTTCTTCCTTCGTGAAGTTACGCTTCTAAAAGCAGGACATCGCGGGCCGCTTCTTAGGTCGCTTTTCTCCAACTTAGGCGACATCGGAACGCTTTTAAACGGATCAAAAATACGAGGACGAAGGCTGGGGAAACTCGTTGAGCCGCTGATTAATATAATTAAACGAACTCACACATTCCGCGCCAGCTTTGGACAGTATCCATCTATCTCAGTAGAAGAATTCATATTCCTGTTCACCAGAGGAGACTTCCACCGATACTTCGGACACCAAGTCATGTACACACCAAACGAGTGGAAAGAAATCGTTCTGCGAACGCACTTCACAATACGCTTTGAAACAGGTGCGCTATTATTCCCTCGGATTTTCTGGTATGTGAAGCCCTTACAACGACTATTCTCGTATATAGAAGCGAGGGCCCATTGGTGGGTTAGAAAATGGTTATCACAAAGTTTCGTAATGACCGCACGTGCCACATGATGCGGTGAAGGATACATTAAGGGTCGTCAAAAATTCAAGTAGGATCAGTTATTGCTGTATTTTTCTATCGCATCGATGTTACTATAAGCCTATCAAGGGGCAGATAAGATGAAGATCAGTTACCTAATAGTAGTCAAAAATAAGGCTAGGACCATAGATCGTTGCTTAGGCTCGCTTGTGAAGGAGGGCGTAGATGAAGTTGTTGTTGTTGATGGGGGGTCGACGGATGGGACATCCGAAATAATCGATAGATTTCCAGTCTTGCATTTGTACGATGAAGGAAAGGGAAACATATCGGCTGCTAGGAACATAGGATTAAAGAAGTGCAATAGGGACTACATTGTAATAATCGACGGAGACCAGTGGGTTCCCAATGGGTTTCACAGCGCGTTAAAACGGCTACTAGCAAGACGAGAATACGATGCCGTAATCCTTCATGAAGTTTGGATCGGGTCGTCAATTTGGGCGAAAACCCGTCAAGCGGAATGGGTTGAAGTCGCAACACTCAGACATGATTGGGTGTATTGGCCAAGGGTTTTCTCACGATCGGTTCTTTCTCAGGTGGGAGGTTGGAATGAAGATATTTTTATCGAGGACTTTGACTTGTGGAATCGGGTGAAGACACTAAACCCTAAGGTTCTAAAGTCTAATTTAGCGATCTACAGTGACGGTAACGTATCCCCATTTGGAGAATTTAAACGAGGAACGGAGGGCATATCTTCTCTACCTAAATATGTTCAGCGTTATCCTAAAGAATGGCAGAGGTTCTTAGCCATCGCTCCGCTTAGTTGGCCATACGACATCATCATAGCTTTAAAAGTTCTCTTAAAGACAACAAATTTGAAGGTAGCTGTTCTTACCTTGGTTTTGCGTATAGCTAAATCTATAGGACGATTTATTGGTCTCTTCTATCATCCTACAAGGCAATTATAGCAAGGATGTGAGAAACATCCTTATCCCAGATCTACTTGGACTAGGTCGTCCCACTTTCAGGATACCTAGCTCTACACTCACAAGGCTACGACGCTATAACAGCCGCAAAAGCCGGACTGATTCGGTGCGCAAGCATATGGCAGACGGAAGGAGTTCGGAAGGGAATGCTAAACAAACAACAACTCTTTCAGAGACTCGAGGAAGATTCCATCCCGGTAAAGGAACAACCGTGCCAAAGCAGCCAGGTCAGCCGACAGGAAACGCTATAATAAAACCATATGCAGCAAAAGAATGACACTTTTAACTCTCAGGGTGCTTTTCCAGAAGGGAGGAATAGCCTCAGCCATCCTAGCCGTAGCCCTCCTAGCAGCCATCCTAACCTCCATAGTCCCCATGGTAAACCACGTCAACTCATAAGCCACGACAAATAGGATACAAGCCCTGTCATGACTCGAAAAGGGTTGTCAGGAGATATAGTTTTAATCGATCCACCACCGAAAAGGATTGTTGAAAAGCATGATGTACGCAAGTACCCTCATTTAGGGCTGGCTTATATCGCTGGGTATCTAAGGAGTAAAGGTATAATGTGTAACATTATTGATGGAAAATTTGAAAGGATCGATCTGCAAGTCGTCGAAAGAAGATTGAAGTTACTCGATCCTAAGATGGTAGGAATAACATCTATGACGCACGAAATTGCGCAAGCTGCCAAGGTTGCGCAAATAGCTAAAGGAATCTCTTCAGAGGTTGTAACCGTAGCAGGCGGTCCACATGCGACAGCCCTGCCTATGCAAGTGCTTGTTGATTTTCAAGCTTTTGACATTGCAGTCTATGGAGAGGGGGAATATACTTTTTCCGAACTTGTTAGGGCAATCATGAATGAGAAGAGCCTAAAAGGTATAGCGGGCATCGCTTATCGAACTCCAAGTGGTCTACGCCAAAATCAAGCTAGAGAGCCGATAGAGAATCTTGACACACTGCCATTTCCCGCTTGGGATCTCTTGCCAAGAAGCCCCACCTACCCCATTATTACATCTAGAGGTTGCCCGTTCAGATGCAAATTTTGCATGAGAGTATTGGGCAATAAGGTGAGACGAAGAAAACCAGAAGCTGTTATCAATGAATTGTCATACTTGATTACACAGTACAACCCCAAGTTTATCCACTTTATGGATGAAACCTTTTCTGTAAACAAAAGCCACGTACATAGGCTCTTGGATCTGATGATAGAAAATGGGCTGCATAGAAGGGTCAAATGGGATGCTCAAACGCGTGCTGACCTAGTAGACTATGATCTACTTTTGAAAATGAAGGCCGCCGGATGTGAATGGATAGGTTTAGGAATCGAGTCTGGAAATGAAAAAATGCTGAAGAGAAGTGGGAAAAGACTAAAATTAGCTCAGGTCGTAAACGCTGTTAAGATGGCAGAGAAAGTAGGTCTGAAAACAGATGGTTTCTTCATATTTGGGCATCCTTTCGAAACACCAAGGACTGTAATCGATACAATTAACTTCGCAACAGAATTGAATACCACTCTTGTCACATTTGGAACTATGGTGCCTTATCCCGGAACAGAGATATATGAAATGGCAAGAAAAGGGCAGGGAGGTTACAAGCTTCTTTCACGTAGTTGGGAGGATTTCAACAAAAACATCGGTAATTCTTTAGAGTTGGCCACTCTGAGTAGAAAACAGATGGAGGTGCTCCAAGTACTAGGTTATCTCAAGTTCTATTTATCCAATCTTAGGTTTGTTGATGGACTTCAATATCTCCTAGACCAAAAGAGACTTGGATTCGCCATTATTAAGAAAATCTTAACTCGGATGCCAGACACTGGCTCGTCGAAACTCGAACTTAAGAAATTATTACGCCTAATTTTCGCACACCATCAGCTAGCTAGTCCCATGTCTACAAACCAATAATTTGTATCTTCACATACACTAAAATGTTGAAGTTACATAAATAGCGGTTAACGAAGATGGATAGGTGGGTTATTTGGCTTCTGATCGTGCTTGTCTCTCTGGCTGGGTCTTGCGGTAATATACTTTGGAAATTGGCAAGTAACCATATTGGAAAAATTTCATGGGAGAAGTTTCTGGATGTTGAATGGGATATGAAAACTCTCTTTACTCCTATAGTGTTTACAGCGCTCTTTCTCATGTTTGTCGGACGTTTTGTAAGCATAGTACCAACTGGCTACATGGGCATCACCCAGCTTGTCGTATCGATCACTGTATTATCTTTGATCTTCACAGCTCTACTTGATATCTTTCTCCTTAAAACCAAATACCCTCTTAGTGTTTGGATTGGAGTAGCCATCGGTCTACTAGCCATCTATCTTATTTTTTTTCCTCCAGCTAGCTAGCATTCTCTGAATAATCTGATCAAAGCGATTTGCTACAGGGACATAGTAATTAAACACTCATATGGAGTTAAACTTTGAAACCGCGTTTCCTCTTAGCCATATGGCTGGACGGCTTCAGAACCGACTACCTAAGTAAGAAGAAGACCCCTTTTATTTACAAACTCTCACAGAGATCTCTCACGGGCGAATATCAACCTTGTCTTGCCTTTGCAGGGATAGGAGCCAGTGTAGTTACTGGTCTCAGTCAACAAAAACACGGGATATGGACAGAATTCCGCTACGACCCGAAGAAATCTCCTTTCAAATGGACTGGAAAAGCGTTAGTCATTAACAGATTTATCGACGCGATTGCCGACCAGACGGGTTGTGCAGGACAATTAGTGAGAGCCGCTATAAATCTATCCGTATTTAAAACTTCTAACCGCTTTTCTGGAAAAACATACACGCCAATGGCCCTCAAGATCCCCCTGCACAGCCTACATTCCTTCGACACCACTACATCACATAAGATGTTGTCACGGAAGGAAGCCTTCATAACTCCCAGTCTCTTTGACCTCCTCCGTGAACGTGAAATCCCATTCAAGGCTCTAGAAGAATCTAAAATGAAGGATACTCGAATCTTTGGGGAAGCCATACATGTAGACAAGAAGGCGAGGCTGGTTTTCATTCAGTTAGCTGAGCTGGACACGGTTGGACATGCCAAGGGACCACGTTCGAAGGAAATCCATCGATCTCTCCGTAAAGTTGATTCTATGGTTCGGAGAATAATTGAAGAACACCGAAAGAGCTTTGACACAGACGTATTCATCTTCTCAGACCACGGAATGGTAGAGGTTAAGAAAGTAGTTAACATCTTAGGCCAACTGCGTAGGTCAGACTTGAAAGAGGGCAGAGACTTCGTGGTCTTCCTAGACTCCACCCTCGCAAGATTTTGGACACAAAAAAACGGATGTAAGCGCCGAATCTCGGAAGCCCTAGATAAGGTCCAAGGAGGTAGGACGCTTTCAGAGGACGACCTAAAACGCTATCAAGCACCTAACGACAGGAAGTACGGCGACATCATCTGGCTGGCCGATCCTGGAACCTTAATCCTACCCAACTACTACCAAGGAACGAAACTAGTTAAAGGCATGCACGGCTATGCACCAGGCACAAGGGAGCTCGGTTCACCAGTAATCATCTACGGTGAAGACATACCATCAGGAAGGGTTCAACGGACAGCCACACCAATGGATATCCTTCCAACCATTCTAGACCTGATGAACCTAGACACACCGGCATATGTTGAAGGAAAGTCTCTACTCAACTCCATGAATTCAACATCCAGCTAGATAGAGTTCTTGCAGACGGATTTCTTGATCTCTTTGCTAAAATCTGGCATCAATTTGTTAGGGCATTCACAAAATTCAACCTAATAGGATGAATTAAGGGATGCGACCCCTTCTTGTTAATCCTTCCTACTCCCCCACCAAGTTGCAGCAAAAATGCTTTCCCTTGGGTCTTGGTTACGTAGCTTCTTCAGCAAGAAGCGAAGGGTTTGATATCGAGGTGAAAGACATGAACGTTGAAACTACACCGATTGACTTTTGCGACTATGACGTTTTGGGAGTGACGGCAGCAACAATGCAGATATTGAACGCCTATGAGATCATAAAGACAGCAAAAGAAGAAAATCCGGAAATATACACTATTCTCGGAGGTGTTCACGCCTCTTCACTTCCACAGCAATGTCTTTCGGAATGCAAGGAAATTGACGCTGTGGTAGTTGGAGAAGGAGAACGTGTCTTTCCTAGACTTCTGCGTAAACCAGAAAGAGGTGTGATCTTCGCTGGAACCATAGATAATCTAGATGAGCTCTCCTTCCCGGCAAGAGAACTCTTTCCATACAAGAAATACATCAAGCAAAGACCTTACGTCTACGCAAAACATAGGATATTTACGTCGATGATAACAAGCCGTGGATGCCCGTACGCGTGCTATTACTGCTGTAATAGTAAAAAAGATAGAAAATGGAGAGCTAGGACTCCCGACAACGTTGGGAGGGAACTTGAAGAGATTGTACGGTTAGGAATTAAGGAGGTCCACATAGAGGATGACCAGTTTACCTTGGATAAACGTCGAGCCATAGCTATCTGTGAACATCTGAGACATCTGGAGATTGACTGGACTTTGCCTAATGGGGTTCACGTAAACACTGTTGACCGAGAATTACTTGAGATAATGCGTGATGCAGGACTACACCAATTATCGTATGGCATCGAAAGCGGAAACCAAGAAGTTCTGGATAAGATTGGTAAGAACCTTAGATTGGACAAGATAAGAGAGATCGCTGCTCTTACTAAAGATGTAGGGATTCGTGTGACTTGTTTTTTCATGTTCGGCTTGATGGGCGACACTGCAGAAACAATGCAGGAAACCATAGATTTTGCAAAAGAACTCGGGCCAGACAATGTAGGGGGGTTCTCCCTCTGCATCCCCTATCCCTCTTCAGTCATGTATGACTGGGTAAAGAACAGTTTGATATTTAAGGACTGGACACAGTTCGTCCACGGCTATGCTACGAATCTAAGATATTCTCATCCTGACTTTCCAAGCCTAGCTCTAAGTGCTCAATACCTGAAAAAGGGAAACCGAGATTTCTACCTCAGACCAAGATACGTATTGAAACACTTGAAGGACATTAACTTAGAAAGAATCAGAGCGATACTAAGACTCATCATTGGATAGAATCAGACCGTACAGCGAATAACGAGCTAATCAAAGAAACTGTGTGAGATGCTTTTTATGGGAACTACCTACGCAGAGAATACCGCTAGGCCATCAGTCCTATAAATACCATACAAATAGCCTCCCGGAAAAAGAATCGAGGAAAGATGAAATGAATAAAAAAACTTAATCTTGCCTGCAATTTTTCTTTTCTTATTTGCCATGAGTTTAGGGGTGAAAAGGTTTTGGCGGTTCCAACTCTCTCTGATATTCTTCGTGAACATGGTACTCATTTCAAGGTTCTGGAAGACCTAATGAACATAGACTCGCCAGCGCGCGTCGAAGGAAAATTCCTTACTGCAAGTGTAAGCATAAGGTTAGAGTTTTTCAGTGAACCCATTAGCTAGAAAGTTCTTAGTAGTTGGACACATCGCAAAAGACATCCACATTAAAATAGATGACAGCAGCAGCCTCCCAAAGGAATTCAAGAAGCTGTTCAAAAACAGCACCCCAATTTCCAAGATAGGTAATGCTCTAGGCAAGAAGTGGTCATTCAAAAAGGTTCTAAACGTCATAGAGAAGAACGCAATCGAACCCGTCTCATACAGTTATGGCGGAAGGGGACCAAACGTCGCATACGGAGCTGCGCTGCTAGGAGCTCAAATCGAGCTGATAGGATTCGTTGGAGAAGACTTTGACAAACAATACCTAGGCTTCTTCAACGGTGGATACAAGACGCACCTAGAAAAGGCAGGCGTAAAAATCAACGAACTCGCCATAGAGCCTAATGAATTACATAGCATAAACGAAGAAAGGCACGAGCACGGCATATTAGCGATCAGGACAAAAGAAATACCATCCATCTACTGCATAAAAGACTCACACGGAACAGACTTCTACCTAATCAACGATATAAAGGGCGCCCACATACACGCCACAGACAGCCCAACACCAAAACAGTTAATAAACAAATACGATGGCGTCTTCGTCACAAGCGGCGAACCATCCTTCAATCGTAGGTTAATCAATTACGCATTTCAACAAGGCAAGGAAATATTTTTCGACGTTGCCGCCTACGGAACAACAAGCCAATACTTGAAAGAAGTTATTCCAAAGTGCAACACCATTCTCGGAAACACATATGAAATAAGTCTAGTGAAAATAGCTCTCGACGTAACCGATATGCGTGATCTTTTCCGTATTTCGCCCAATATTTCAACAATAATAGTTGAAGACAAAATAACCTGCACAATCAAAATCTATCAAAAAGAATGTCAAAGACCTATAAAAATAGGACCAGTAAACGTTGAGAAAAGAGTTAGTAGCGTAGGATGCTGCGATGGAATAGCCGCGGGATACCTCGCCCTATGTTCACAAGGCTACGACGCTATAACAGCCGCAAAAGCCGGACTGATCCAATGCGCAAGCATATGGCAGGTGGAAGGAGTTCAGGAAGGCATGGTAAACAAACAGCAACTCTTTCAGAGACTTGAGGAAGTTCTCATCCCGGTAAAGGAACAGCCGTGCCAAAGCAACTAGATCAGCCGATAGGAAAACGCGTAGTAAAACCTGACGCAACAAAAGAATGACGCTTCTAGCTTAGAGGATGCTTTTTCGGAGGGGAGGAACCGCCTCATCCATAATAGCAATAGCGCCTCTCGATATCCTAGCATCCATGAACTCCGTAATCAACCACGTTAACTCGCAAGCCGAGGCACTGGGAGGACTCGTAAACGTATGGGAAATTTCCTTATCCTCAGAGGACTCAAAATCCACAGATCGCATATTTGAATACTATTAGGCGAGGTATGTTGAAAACTATAGGGGGCAAGTCTACGCGAGCCGCGCTGAAAATAGGCAATTGCGTAGAGAGTTTTGATGGGAAGACAAGACTATCTAAGGTTCATTGACAGCGCAGATTAAGGAGTTGCCGGAACGGCGCTGTGCGCCCGCAAACCGTAGCCGAAAACCGCTTCAACCCAAAACACAAAAAGCAACAAAAAGCATTAAAAAGTCACCAATTTGAATCTACAGCAGAATTCGTTAATTGTCCTCCTTAATCACAGACCACACGCATCCTCAATCATCCCCTCTTCGAACAAGACAACAACACCACCGAGTTATCGAAGAAAACTTAACAGACCCCTATCGCTACGCTGCCGGGAACGGGACGGCTTCACTATATTTTGAAGCCCCAAGAATACGCGAGCTTCAGCCATGGGAGTGTCAAACGTTTTCCTCCATGCCTTTCTCATCCCTCGCAGAACGTTGACGAAGGAGGAACAGAATGTCAAAGACGAGGCCAAGGCCATCGTGGAAAGAATCGAGGGAGGCGAGGGGGTGGCCATGACCACAGCCCACCCATCAGATCGATCGAAGAGATCGAGGAGACGCCAGGCAGGGGAGCCTAAGCGCGCTTCCTAAACTCACATGTTATGTCTGTGGTTACTTTTAGAGGAGTTCCAAGAGAAAAACCGGTCAAGCTTCCCTTCAAACCGAAACCCAAAATCGAAATTAAAAGATGTTTTATGAAACCTGTGCCTGATGTGAAGGTTAAGCTGGCAGTGGCTGGAGTAGCGCTGAAAGCCCCAGGCTTTGTGAGGAGAGTCTGTAAGCCAGCGATATTGGCTTCGCTCTTCCTCATAGCCCTCGTCACAAGGACCTACCGCTTATATAGCATGCCCTACTTCCCTGAGGGCGCTCCTTGGATAGGAGGAAATCCTAAGGGGCTGTACTGCGATGAAGCCTATGTCTGGCTCAGGTTTTCAGAAAACCTGTTTAATAGGCTCCCGCTATATCAGCCGCCCCTCTTTCTTCTCTTTCTGAACCTCTCTGTCAGAACCTTCGGCTCTCCCTACGCCGTTAGGCTACCTTCAGCTATAGTGTCCTCGTTCACCGCCGTCTTGGTTTACCTGGTTTCGATGAGGAAATTTAGGAGCCGGGGCGCCTCGATCGCATCGTCTCTCTACTTTATCGCCATGTTCCCCGCCTTCATATACAACAGAATGGCTTTCCTCGAGAACGGGGTTGCCCTCTTCCTCCTCGCCTCATTCTACTGCCTCCTCGTCTATGAGGGCTGTGGGAAGGAAAGGTGGCTATACCTCTCAGGGCTCCTTGCCGTTTTGGGGGTGCTTTGCAAGATCAACGGTGTTGTGGCTCCACTCTTCCTCTTAGCCTACAGCCTCCATAAGGGGTTCTTTAGGAAGGCTCTCAAGCCGATCGTCCTAGTATCTGCCATGTCCGCTGTCTTCCCCCTAACGGCCCTGCTCGTTACAAGGCTAGACCTACCAGCTTTGATTCTCAGCAGGCTAGACCTAGCAGGTATGGCAATGGATTATGGGCAGTGGGGTATTGGGTTGGTTGGCATGGAGACCTCAGCCTGGCAGTTCTTCATTATAAATACTATGCCCTCCGGATTCTTGATGTGGTTTCTGGGCTACCTCAGGCCCGAGTACTGGTACATCTTCGCCTACTCCGCCATCGCCTACCTCGCCGTGAAAGAGCATGAAAAGGTTAGCGACGTAATCCTCTTAATAGCCTTATTTGTGGGTCTTTCACTCTTGGCCTCTTTTGGAATTGGAAGCTACTACATCATTATCCTCCAGCCCTTCTTCGCCATACCAGTCGGCTACGGGCTCAATAAAATGTTAAGGATGCAGCCACACGTAGCCATGATGTTCATCGTCTTCATCTACGCTCCGATGGCGATGACATTTAACATCGCGGTTTTTGGAGAGGGGGTCTATCCAGGAATTGACTTCTTGGTCTACTTCCTCAAGCTCTTATTCATAGGGCTACCGTTGGCCTCCGCCTTTTACCTGCTGATTAAGGGCCGTGAGGCAAGTGAAACAAGGAGAATGCTGACAAGAATGCTCTTTAATGGAGCGATCATAGGCCTCTTCCTAACCCTACTGCTCATCGGGAGCTACCTGACACCAGCTTTCTACCCTCACTACTTAAGCGTGCAAAAGTAGGGAATAGCTTGAAGGAGCGCGTGCCAAGGGTTATAGCGTTTCTCTTCGCCCTATCAGCCTCCGTAAGCCTCTTCATCCATCTCTACGGCTTGATGTCGGCTTCGCGGCTTCCCCCTGGTCTAGGCGCAGCAGTACACTATACCGCATTAGCACGCGGGTGGGCCTCTGATAGCCTCACCTTTCAAGAGGTGCCTCTTTACTTGCTCATCTCCTTCGCAATGCGTGTATTTAGCGTAGACCTCCTCACAGCCCTCAAGCTCGTACCCACATTTCTCTTAAGCGTTCTGCCTCTGCTTGTCTATCTCCTATCGTTAACCTTGACTGGAAGCCGCCTCGTTGGTGTGGCCTCTGCGTGGATAATAGCCTTCATGCCTGCGGTCACTGCATCTCTTATGGTCGGCAATTACAGCCTCATATTGGGACTGTTCCTCTTCACCGCGTATCTCAGCCTTTTAGTCAAATGCCTCAGGAGCGGTTCAAGGGCGGCCCTACATCTAGCTCTCTTGGCAAGCGCCTTAACCCTCCCTCTCTTGTTCCTCTCGACCCTAGGTCCTACGCTTATCCAAGGTCAAGTGTTTAGGGCTGATCTATCTGTATGGACTGAAAACTTGTGGCTTAATGTATCTATGGCGGTCGGCGTGGTTGTGGGGATCTACACCGTCTTGAAGAGGATTAAGTCGGTAGCCTTGCCAGTGTTACTTGCTTTAGCTATAGTGCCCTTCACTTTAGTCTTCATCCCAGCCTTGAGTTCGCTCCACGTACTCTCAACGCCGATCTTGGCTCTCTTAATTGCGTCACCACTGCTATGGCTTAGAGAATCTTTCTCGGTGCGTGAAGTGAATGTTGTCGATTATAGCCCAATCGTGGAGTTAGTGATAGATCTGCCTAAACTCGCTGCCATATTTCTCGTAGCCCTTTTAACGGTTTCCACGGTAGGTGTGGGCTACAGCGTGTCAGCATCGATATACAGTGAGCATTCAGCTTCAAGATACTTTACTGATGAAGAGATCACTTCGGCTGTGAAGTGGATAAACGGAAATATGCATGGAGAAGCAACCCTGTGTTCAAAACCAGTGGTCGCTGCGTGGCTTGAAGCCCTCTCGGGAAAGAGTTTCATAGGCTTCAGAGGGTTGGATGAAGCCATAGCATCGGAGGCGATAGAGTCAACGAGCTTCAGAATATTGACTCCAAGCTTGCTGGTGGATGAGTGGGAGCCCTTCTCCACCTCGAAGGCTCCTTGCATCTCATACTACAATGGAAGGAGGTACGAGCCGATAGCCTATATCGACGACTCCACTGTGAGGGTTAGGCTGATCAAGGATGGCAAGGAGTGGGTCGAAAGTCCCTATCGTGCGGCATACCGCGGCTATCGATGGCTAAGCGATACTCAGCCGGAGGTGATCCTTGTACAGCACTTTGAAACGCCCGGATTACTCTTCAAAAAGACGATACAGGTCTCAACGTCGGAACAGCGTGTTAAGGTGGAATATCTGGTTGATCCGAAGACAAAAATTGAACTGGTCTGTCTTGAGTTTCCGGTTAGGGTTGAGCCTTGGAAGAAGGCGAGGATACTCGAAACAACAAATGATAAAATCACATTGGTCATCGATGGAAGGGAGACCAAGATATCCTTCTCAGGAAACGTCGTAAGCCTCATGCATGAAGAATATGATGAAGGACACGTGATGATCAAGGCGGAGTTCACACCTGTTGGCGGCGCCATAGAAGCTAAAGCTGTTGTCTCGATCAACTCTGAGGAGCGCTCTCAGATGCCTCTCTGGCTCGCCTACACACCTGAGCTCATAACGAATCGCAGCATAGAATATGTGGTGGCTCAAGCTGGCACAATGGGTTTTCTGGATCGATCCTTGGTCGATCCTGTGGAATCTCTGATCACAAAGGACTCGTTTAACCCAATACTCTTCGACGCTCTGGGCAACAGTTCTGTGGAGACGCCGAGCAGCGGGAAGGTGCGCTTCGACGAATCTTCTGTGGATGGAGTAAGGCTGATCGGATACAAGACAGATAAACTCTACATCAACAAGTCCTTGACCGAGTCAGAGCGATCCATTGAACTACGATACGCCATAGCTCCGACGGAAACCTCCTCATCGCTTACGAGCATGAACCTGACCATCTGGATACCTTGGGATATCCTCTTCCTCGATCACACGATTCAAGGGGATGAGATCAAGTTGAAGTTGGGCTCCGGTGAGTTTGAAGTTCGATTCATCGGTGAACCCATACATGTGGAGGTGGGGCCCGACCCGGAGTATGGTCAGAACAGGGTTAAAGCGGTATTGAAACTCCGGAGTGAAGGCGATGAGGTAGGCGTGAATATAAGTAGCCTCAAGCCTCTACTAACCGTCATGGAAGCTGGCGACCTCACCGTATGCGCAGACACGAACCTCTTTAGAGTGGTCTTTAAGCAGGGCGCATTAGTAGTATGCCGAACAAGCCCTTAGCTAGACGTGAAATGAAGACGCTTGTAGACGTTCTATTCGTCGTCCTCGTTATATCTCTGAGCCTTACCCCCTTTATCTGCCGGAGGGGATGGGATGGCCAGGCTCCAGGAACCTTTGTGTATCAAGATGAGACCTACTATGTAAAGTACAGCGATGACACCATCAGGACTGATAAGCCACACATTTTCATACTGGAAGGGTGGCCCATTAAGTCCTTAGTCGACGTGGTTGAGCTAAGCGACCATCAAAGCTTCGTCAACGGCTTAAACCTTTACGAGGACTTTGAAAGCCATGAACGGCTAATGGATAATGGGCTGACCGTATTTTATAGCGGTAGTCCTCAGCTCATGAAATCGATCACGGTCACAGATGAAGGAGTCATAGTGAGGTACGAATCAGATCAGCCCATAGAGTTGAGGCTAACCCTTTGGAGATGGTACTTCAGTAGCGTGGAAGGCAATGATTATAGAGGCATGCCACTACCATTGAAGGTTGAGCCTAAGGAGACCTTAAGCTTTGAGTTTAAGGATAGGGGTCAAATCTATGGAGGGGTCCTTAGGCTTTCCGATAAGCCTTTGAACATCGAGGTGTGCAGAGATTTAAACGGGCTCAACAAGATCATCATCCACTACGTGGGATCAAATCTATCAATAAAGATGTCTTTAGATAACGCCAGCCAATCCCTGAAAATCGCTAACAAAAATCTACCATATCCCTTGATTAGCGTTTTCTTTGGGCTAGTATACTTGTGGGTTAGAAGATATGCGTTCTTGGTTAAAATACGTCCTAATAGGACTAGTCATTAGGCTGATTCTCGCCCCGTTCTTTATGCATGCGTGGGACATAGGCACCATCTTGGAGGCTTCGCGGCAGTTCCTGAATGGCGAAGACGTGTATAAGTATGTCGCTGAGAGAACTTCAATGCTGAGGCAGAGCACCGGTCTACCCTTCTACTATCATGGTTTCGCTTACCTCCCCCAGACGCTCCTCATCTTCGCCCCCTTCTACCGACTGTACACCTTGATGTTCCCTGTCGAAAACATCTTAGACTTGCGAGCTGTGGAGCCCGTGATACTCTACCCTCACATTTATGCTTTCTTGCTTTTGATCAAGATACCCATTATTTTGGCGGATGTTGCAGTAATCTACTTGTTATCTAAGAGAGAGCCGAGAATCGGATTATTCTACGCTTTAAACCCTTATGTATTATTCATCACGGCGATGTGGGGGAACTTTGACCCTCTCGTAGGACTATTCCTACTAGCGTCATATCTATGCTTCAGTGAGCGAAGAATTCTTTCAGGCTTTTTGTATGGGTTAAGCTTGATTAAGATATATTCCATAGTACTGCTTCCCCTCTTTATAGCAAGGTCCCTTTCCGGTTGGAGAGAGTTTACGAAGTTCGTTCTAGGTCTATTCGTCGCCTCTTTACCCGTCATCTCCTGTCTATTCGTCGCGCCAAACAGTTTCCTTGACGCCATACTTTTTCAGGGAGCTAGGCCAGTGAATGGGATGAATATGTACTATGTGGTCTCGAGCGTACAGGGAATGTTCTTTCAGACAGCGGTCACGAAGGTTGCTACGCTAATCTTTGCTGTAGCTCTTCTGTCGCTAACATACGTGGTGCTAAGGGGGAGGAAACCGATGCTGAACTCTGTAGTGATGATTATGCTCACCTGGATGCTTTTCGCTCCAGTGACTAATGAGCAGTATCTTGCATCGCTCATGCCGCTAGCCCTCTTATCGCAGAGGTTCGATCGGAAGCTTTGGATTTTCCCCCTCCTCTTCACAGCCTTTCACGCCACATACATCTACTTCGCCATTCCCATTTTCTGGACAGACGCTGCGCTCCGCAATCTATACATGGTAGTTCACGGAGCATGGGTAGAAACCGTGGGAACCTATTCGGGTTATATACGCTACTTCATTAGCCTGTCCTTCGCCTTCCTAGCCTTCAGAAACGTTCATAACCATTTTCAACCGCAGATCCCTGCTTTGAATAAGCATTTCCAAGTAACTAAAACCGCGGTGTCTCCCGTAAAGGCAAGGCACAATCGTTGAAAACCGGGTAGTGACCACGACTAATGGTTGATAGCGCCCTATCCCGCGCTGACCGTCCTGTTGAGGAGTTTGTTAAGCCGACCCTTCAGACCAGAGGTGAGATTCGGCATCTTCTTTTTGCATTCTTGATACCGCTGGTTATGCGAGTTGTCCCCGAGGTCCTTATGGGGTCGTGTATTGTGGGGTTTGACCCCATAGCCTATTATGTTCCTATCGTTTACTCGTGGGTACGTCACGGTGTAGATTTTTGGAATTTTGTGGCTGCTGTCCCCCTTCTCTACTGTGTACTCACTCTACCCACTTTTTTTGGTGTCGATTTAATGTTTACAATGAAGGTCGTCGGTCCTTTGCTGCACGGTTTCCTTTCCCTGGCCGTTTACGGTTTTGCGAGTCGCACCTTAGGTTGGTCTCCGAAAAAGAGCTTCTTCGCCACGCTTTTTGTCACCTTGTACTTTGTGGCCCTTCGGATTTCATGGGATCTTCTTCGAACCGAGCTGGCCCTCATCTTTCTTTTCATAACCTTGACGATGCTCGATAGAGATTTCAACGATTGGAAAAAGCTGGTGCTTCCTCTAATCATGATTTTAGTGACGCTGAGTCATGAACTTGTAACTGTGATCATGCTTGTTGTGGTCGCGGCTATGGTTTTGCGCTCATTCTTTGAAAAGGACTACGTCAAGACGCGTGGTTTGGTCCTAGCATCCCTGCCAGCTGCGCTACTGTTTCTTTTCGTTTTCTACGCTAAGTGTAGGGTGTCGTCGGGGGAGTTTGTTATAAGGCTTGTTAGCTTCCCAGGGAAAGAGTCTGATGGGTGGCTTTCTCTTTTCGGGTTTTCCTCGTATCCGGATATGGCCCTTAATATGGCGGGCTTCCTTCTTTACTGTCACCTGCTTCTGCTGCCTTTAGCAATAAAGGGTGCTAAATTTCTGAAGAACTTTCAGATCAGGTCTTGGACGCTTTGGAGTCTAGGAGCTATCCTTTTCCCCGTGGTCTCTCAAAGCGCGGAGTTCGGTGGGTATCGCTGGACCTTGATGCTCACGTATCCTCTGTCCTTCTACGCAATGGAGGCGCTAACGAATATCAAGCTAAACTATCGTCGCCTGCTCCTGCTCTCGACCATCGGGATGTTTACTGTAGGTTTCATGACCCTGCCGTATAACTATGGATTCCCGTACTTTGCGATTCCTCAATATCACGTTTACATACCGTCGTCTATGCTGCAAAATACCATTCCCATGAGCGACTGCCGAGACACCGTTAATGCGTTGCGTTGGCTGAAAAATGATATGAACGGGGGTGCACGTCTGCTCACGCATCGAGTGTTCTATGGTTGGGCGCTCCTGATGCTCGATGAGGATCAAATCATGCATTATGAGTATGGGAACCCGAAAGAGGTAGCGAGAGACGTGGCTCAGCTCGGCTACGATGAGATCTACCTAATATGGTGGGTGAACGGCTCTGGTTGGCATGGACAGCCAACGGTCTCTTCATCTTTCAAAGAGGTTTACCGAAGTGGCAGGATAGCCATTTATGTCTACGAGCTCGAAGTCTAGCTGGAGATACTCATTCGAGAAGCATGCCCACTGAAAATAATTTAAAGGCTTTTTAAAACTTTGAGAGTTTGCTTCGTGTCCTCCTACCCGCCGAGTAGGGCGAGGTTGAGCGAGTTCGGCTATCGACTGGTGAAGGAGCTGGATGCTGTTGACGGGATTAATGAGGTCTTAGTCCTTGCGGATGAAAGTAGTCCTAAGGTTGAGAGGTTTGGCGAGAAAACCACGATTTTTCGGGCGTGGAGACCCGACAATCCCCTATCGATATTCTCACTCATCATTAAGTTGCTTAGGCTCAGGCCAGATGTGGTTCATTTCAGTGTGAACTTTTTTTCAATGGGGAACAGTCGAGTCGCTACCCTGGTCGGCTTTTGTCTCATTCCGATCTGTCGGATCCTAGGGTTTGGGGTAGTAACCACCTTCCACTATTTTGGGACCGGCACTGATCTTGAAGAGTTCGGCGTCAAAAACTCTCGTTTGAACCGCTTAGGCTTGGTTCTTGGCAAGTTCTTGGCGACTAGAGCTCACGTAGTTGTCAGCCTTGTAAAAAACCTGCTTGACAGACCGAAAAACCTTCTTTTTGTTCCTCACGGGGCAGTCAACCCAACGGGTAACTGTGTCTCTTCTAATAACTGCAAAAATAATTCTACCGTTCTGTTCTTTGGCTTTCTAAGTCCAAACAAGGGAGTAGAGTACCTCATTGATGCCTTTCAAAGGATGAATGACCCTAACTTGAGGCTCATCATTACCGACAGCCCTCATCCTCGGTTTCAGGGTCACTCTGAAAAGCTGAGAAGAATGGCGGATGGTAATGGGAATATAGTCTTCGTTAATTATGTCTCTGAAGAGGAACTGCCCTCGTTTTTCTCTCAAGGGGATATCGTGGTTCTCCCGTATACTTCATGTGTTGGGACGAGTGGGGCTTTTCACACGGCTGCGGGTTTTGGAAAAGCCACTGTCATGGCGGACTTGCCCGTGTTTAGGGAGCTGATGGAGCAGGGGGCTGGAGGGCTTGTCTTTCCTCCGAGGGATGTGGATGCTTTGGTGGGTTGTTTAAGGAGGCTGCTTTCCAATCCGAGGCTCGTTAAGGAGATTGAGGACAAAAACTTGAGGTTTGCTAGATCCAGGACATGGAGGGAAGTTGCCAGGCAATATTTCCAGGTGTATATGAAGTGCTTGGGAAAGCCGTAGTACGACTTAGAGAACCGATTGACATGTTCACAGGACGGGCAAACAGGCTTTTGCTGCTGGCAGTAGCTCTTGCCCTCGTCTTCCACTCGGCTTTGACGTTGAGCGGCGTATATAGGTGGAGCTACGACGCTTATACCCACATGTTTTTTGCGGCCCACTATGTGCGTTCTTGGTTTAGTCTCTGGGAGCCTAGATGGTTTGGGGGATTTTACGTAACAACTTACCCACCTTTGGTTCATCAGTGCCTCGCCTTACTTTTCTTTGCTTTGGGTATGGAGATGGCTTACCAGATCCTTTCGTTGGTGGTAATGGTCTTGATGCCGGTGGCAGTTTATTTCTTTGCCAAAATGTTTGTGTCTGATGAGTCAGCCGGCTACGCTTCGCTTCTTAGTTCCTTCCTGCCCTCGATAGGTGAAACCGCATATTTTTCTGGTCAGCTTACGACATTGTTTGGGTTAGTTTCTAGTCTTTTTGCATCGGTTTGCCTATATAGCTTCCTTGAAAGTGGGGAGATAGTGGATTTTGCGTTAACCGTTTCTTTGCTGGGGGTATCGGTTGGTTCTCATCATTTTTCTGCTTTGTTCTTTTTGCCGTTAGGTCTTTTGCTATCCTTGGTTATGGTGATTTTGAAGTCATTTGGTGGAGTAGACTGGAGGAAGATCGTTTTTCGATCAGTTTTGATTTCGGTGGTCGGTGGGCTTGTTTGTCTCATTGTTGTCTATCCATTTTGGGCCTTCTTGTTGGACATCGAGATGCAGGCTTCGATATACCACGGCTCGAGGGAGATGTTTTCAGAAGTGGGCAGGGCTGACCTTTTCTTCTGGAACATGTATGGGGTCTTCTTGGTCTTTATACCGCTTGCTTGCGTTTTCGCGGTCAAGAATAGGAGGCTGGTCCCGTTGCTTTTAGTGGGGCTTTTCATGTTCTTGATGGGTTTAGGTGGGACTACGCCCCTTCCCCTGATTCTTGGAGATTGGTGGAAGTGGATTACTTACGATAGGTTTACGCTGTGGGCAGGGGTCTTTTTGCTGCCTATTTCCGGTTTGACATGTAAATATGCGAAGGATCGTTTGACGAAGATTAGGTTGAGCGAGCTTCTTTTGATTGGGTTGATCGTTTCGTTGGCCGTGAACTGTTGGTGGGTTAGCAATTTGGCTGTGTATTTTGGGCATCCTGGGAAGGTTGGGCTAGAGGAGGTGAAAGCCTTCCTCGATGAGGATGGTCGTTGGAGGTGGAGGTATCTAACGTTGGGCTTTGGGGAGGCTCAGCTGGCTAGGCTGAGTATGATGGTGAACGCTACGACGCTGGACGGCGTTTATTACACCGGGAGGTTGCTTCCGGTTTTGAGAGAAAGCGGGCTGGGAATTATAGACGCCTCGAAGTATTACTATGAAATTATGGGTGAGGGTGGGCTGTCTCTGCTGAACAACGTCTTGTCGGATGCGTCGAGCTACAGCTTAAAATGGGTTTTCTGCTCAGACCCCTTCTACGAGCCGATTCTTGAGGCTCACGACTTTGCTGAGCTGTGCACGCTTTCAGGTGGTGCAACTGCGGTGTGGTACAAGGAGGGGGTTCCGATGCTCCAGTTTAGCGAATTTGAAAGGAGCCTTGTTTCAGTGGCAGGGTTGGTGTGGGGAACAGCTCCCATGACATGTCTGTTATTTGCGGTGTCCTTAGTTTTTTACAAAGGATGGTTTAAAATGAAAGCTGTTGATCGATAGCGTTTGTATAGCAATCCTAGAATGCTCGCTCCCAGACGAGGAATCCATCAAAGGCGAACACCTCTGCACAAAACTGGCAGCTACACTGGCAACCAAAATAGAAGCGAAAAGGGAAAGAAATGCGCCGAGACGTCACTAGCCGCCACATTGGAGAAATCATCTTCGCAGAAGACAAAATGAAGATCAAAGTTCAGACAAGACAAGAAGAGTGAGCCTAGATTGATTGCTATCATCCTCGCTGGTGGGTATGCTAAGAGGCTCTGGCCTCATACCCTAAACAAGCCTAAAGCCCTCCTGCCAATAGCCAGTAAGCCGATGATCGATCACATCATCGAGAAGCTTATCCCGTTAAGCCCGTTGAGCCCTTTTATAACCAAGATCATCATATCAACCAACCTAAGATTTCAGATTCAGTTTCAATCATGGCTAGAGACAAGAAAGTATCCGAACGTAGAACTTATACCAGATGATTCACGAAGAGAAGAAGAAAAGCTAGGCGCCGTAAGGGCTCTTGCCAACATCGCAACAAGAATCGACGAGGACACGTTAGTGATGGCTGGCGACAACCTCACCACCGACAATCTAAAGGGGTTTCTCCACTTTTTCCATGAAAAGCGTGCTCCCACCATAGCTCTGTACCACGCAGAAAACATAGACGAAGCAAGAAGCGGCGCCACCGTTAGGATAGATAACGAGGGAAAAATCGTGGAATTTATTGAAAAACCCTCAGACCCAAAAACCACTCTCGTTGGGGCATGCATCTACACCTTCCCCGCAAGAATATGCAATAGATTTAAAGAATACCTAGAGCTGCGACTACCAACAGACGAACCAGGCAGATTCATCGAGTGGCTCCACAAACAAGAACCACTCTACGGCTACATGCTTAATGACTATCTCTGGGACATAGGAACCCTCGAATCATACCAGGCCGCCGACAAATTCTTCTTCGCCATAAAGAGCTCTCATCCGTAACAACGAGGCCAAAAAACAGCTCGCAACCATCCAATAATTTTGGATGGAGGTGACTGCATGAAAAGAGTAACTATATGGGTGGATTGCAAAGACGGAAAGGTTGGGGATATCCGCCGCGAAATAGAAACCTTTCTCAAGTCCCAAGAACTGGTGTACATGATAGTTGAAGTATGCCAACTTGTCTCAGCCGACAAGTGCTCCAAGTAAAATCCGCTACATCAAGATGAGCGACTTCACCGCGTGGAAACGTGACGTCTAGGGGAAGAGTTTGATGAACAAGGCAGTCAGAATCGCAAAGCTCTCAGCTAAAAGCGGTTTCAACTTATTTCTAGGCGTCACCCTCTCTACCCTCATATCAGCTATAGGCACAATACTCGTAGTAAGACTTCTAGGCCCATCCCAGTATGGGCTATACACGATTGCTCTCGTATCCCCAGCCTTCATCGGCCTCTTCAGGGACTGGGGAACCAACTCCGCCATGATAAAATACCTAGCCCAATACAGTTCAGAGAACAAAAAAGCGGAGATAAAAACCATCTTAGCTTCAGGGGCACTCTTCGAATCAGCTCTCGGCACCGTCCTAACCCTCACCTGCTATCTCTTTGCAGGCTTCCTAGCCACAAACATATTTCACAGGCCCGAAATAAAAAATCTCACCGAGATCGCGTCGATCACCATCCTCGCAGGATCATTCTTAACAGTTTCACAATCCGCCTTCATCGGCTTCGAAAGAATGGAGTTCAACAGCCTCACCATGATCATCCAATCCTCCCTCAGGACTCTGACAGCTCCAACGCTCGTTTTGTTAGGCTATGAAGCCTTTGGTGCAATAGTTGGATACACATTGGCTTTCCTAGCAGTCGGCATACTCGGAATAGCCATGTTCTACCAAATATCCCAAATCTGGATAAAATTGAGAAAGAGTTCAAGCGCGCGTATTCCTCAAGATATATACCTGAAATGTCGTGGACGGTGGAGTCAGGTTTCATTCCCAGAATAATGATTTGATGATCTTAAACGATACTTCGTCCAATCCCCCCAAAACTTCTTCTCACCAACCAGACAATTTTTGGAACTTCTCTTGGAATTAAGCCCAATTCCCTTTTCCAAACATGCGGATGTTTTGGATAGGTGAAAACCGTGGCCATAATTAGCACAATTGGAATCAAAATCCTGTCACCGAATATCATTTCACGCTCAAGCTATTTTTGATGGCAAACAGTCAATGAGAGTAAAAAGCTTAGGAAGGGTGTTGGCACTCTTTGTTTTTGCTTTCATTGCACTCAAAGTGGGGTATGAGTTGACGCGTCCACTAAATACAACTAATGACAATTTTGCCCCTACATTAGGAGAACCTGGATTCGTGGAGTTATTTAATGATTTTGAAGATGAGGACATACGTAATTGGGAAATATACGATTTTATAGTGAAACAACATTCCACGATTGGCGTCGTAGAAGCCTCAACCTTAAATGTAACTTCAGGAAACCTGAAAGGTTACAGTTTGTTAATTCAAACGAGAAGTAACACTGCTTGGCATAGAATTTCAGCGTATACGCAGATGCCACTCGCTGGAGATGAACGATACATCCTTGAAGTTGACTTCTATGTTGATAACGTTACGAGAATTGGTGATGGTTCAATTGACTTCTGTTTCAACAAATACGTACCAAAGGGAGATGAAACCTTCACGAGATATGAGATGGCTCTGTCTTGGAGAACCGATTACTTCACAAAAATAAGTTATTGGGCCTATTGGGGAAGCGACGAACAATGGCATGTATTTAAACAAATGACATTGCAATCTAAAAAATGCTACAGTCTCACGTTGAAAGGAAGCCTGGGAGAAAATGAATACTATGAATATTTCAAACTAGACAAAACAGTTTACGGGATGCCTTTCAAAACCTGTGCACATTCTAAAGCCTACTCTTGGGGAGGTATCATGTACGTTGATTTTCAGATAGAAAGTTTTGGAGGTGGAGACTCATTGTCAGTGTTCTACGACAATGTGAAAGTGTTTATTGAACCCGAAGCCAACAAGGCGTAAGTAGACTTCCTTAGAAAGGACATTTACACTAAATTTTTGTCAAGAAGGAGCTGGGTGATGGTTGTATAAAAAAGAATACTAGGAAGAAAATTATCCCTATTCTTTTTATAGGAGGCTAAGCGATTTTTCTTGGTGAGAATCACTTCCACTGCTCTGGAGTTTTGTAAAGGTGAAGGATTCCAATGTGATAGGTAAGTTAACGTTTCAAGACGCTTCAGAGGAAAACAGCTCGATATTGGTAGAAAATATCATGATGTTAAAGAGGGAGAGAGAAAAGCTTTTGGAGGAGATAAAGGAGCTGAAAAAAATTGCTAGGTCTAAGATCAAAGCCTTGAAGAGCGAGGTGGCAATGCTCAGAGAGGACAGAGAGGTCCTCAAAGAATTGCTTACGATCCTTAACCATACCACCGACCAGATCAAAAGGCTACCTAACAAAAACAAAACTAGATATTAAACTTCGTTTGGGAATAATTCCCAGATTCGAAACCTGTTTCTTCCGAACTTTTGCGTGCGTCAGCTTTATAAAAATATAGAGCACATCTTAGGATTAATTCTAATGGTTGGTGGACTAAATTGAGAGCCATGACGGGAAAAGAGAGGGTAACCATTAAAAGCATGGCTGAGAGAATTAAAGGCATCGAGGAAGAACTTGTGCAGGTTTTGAGGAATTTACGGGAAAAAATCAGGGCTTTGGAGACGGAGAGAGCAAGCCTCTTGGCGGAGATAGAGGAGCTTAAGAAGGAGGCTGAGACCAGGGCCAGCGCGTTAGAGAGCGAGGTAAGTGCACTTAGAAACGAAGTGAAGGCCCTTAAGGAACTTCTGAGTCACACCGAATAGACACGGAAAATCGTGCGTGCGTTATGTACGACGATCAATGAAGGGTTCTAGCAAAGTCCACGCTTCGCTTATCTGAGGCTGGGGTTTTAATGAGTACTGAGTTGGAGAATGAAGTGAACCGTGTCCGGGCTAGAACCCTTTGCAACGTTCTTCTTTTTCCTCGAGGCGACGACTTTCTGCGTTTTTACTTTTCTCCTCCATTTTTAGGTATATTATGTACTAAATATGCACATTATGCACTTCGAATGCACTCTTTTATATTCTTTATCTCTTCGTCGGACTCGGAATCAATCTCTTCTTCTAAGCGTCTGAGTTCCTCAATAAAAGCAGCACTCGTCTCCTCTGTGAGTAAGCTTCGGGTAGGATACACGTCACCAAACTTCAACCTAATCATCTCATCACCTAATTTCTAATCCCAACTATTCCATCGCCCTATGTTTGTCGGAACACTAAGCCACGGGAGGCTCTAAGCCAATTGATCTTAAAGCCTCCCTTAAGTGAGGTGAGCAGTTGTGCTCCTCTCATCGTTAATATCGAGCCGATCCACCCCATGACGCCAAGGTACATAACCCGAATAGACGCTTCAATCAACGGTGCCAATGCCTCACCGAAGACCGCCATAAGATCGGAAGTCGCCATGATACTAAGTTGTCCCCCAAGAAACAAGTAGGCGTTGAAGAATGTAAACGCCAACAGAGCTACGCCCGCTCTACTAAGCGAGGTCTGACTTGTTTATCTACCTGATTTCGAATATTTACGAGAACGCCGGACGAGCAGGAAGGTCAGTAAGATCCCTGTCACGAAAAGTGCAGTGTATAAGGTAAGGTTCATGGCGTGGGCCGTTGACGTTGTCATGGTAGTTGGAGCAAATTTTGGAAATTCTGCGTGAATCTCTAAAGTCTGGTATGGGGACCAAGCAGGCATCTCAGACGCATAGACGCCAGGTTTAATTTCCATGCATGGCACTCCATTCATAGTCGTTGTGGCCCCAGTCACCGGAGTCTTGTCGTAGCTGTAGACGATCTTAACTCTGGCCTTTAATGTTCCTGGGGTATTTGTATCCACGTTTATTTCTGCCATTTCTAGCTTATCCCAGATGATGTGGGGATCGCCGACGGTTTTTTTGTAGCAAGTCCCATTGGGGTGGTGGATGCCAGTGATGGTCCATACACGCTTTCCAATAGTATCGTATGAAGCATTGAAGCTTACCCATCCCGTTTCATCTGTGACTTGTTTGGTTCCGTTCACATGAAGACTGGCTCCAATTACGGGAGCGTCGATGTCCTCCCAACTCGCATGAAAATTTATTGACTGGCTCTCGTGAACACCGCATCTGTCAGCACTAACAAAGACTTGATCTATTAAAATGACGCGCCTGGTCAAAGAATACCACTTCGTGATTACGTTTTGAGCTGGCTTGTTTTGTGGGGTGTAATCAGCGTCGTCGGTTCCACCAGCGTTGGAGTCTGTTTCCCAGTTCCACCAATAGAAGCCGTAGAACCAGCATTTGTTCCAGAGTGCCTGGAAGGCGGCTTCGTAGCAGTCCACCTGCTCTTGGAGGTCAACAGACATATCCATCCAATAATTCCCGGGTGCCATGTTCGTTCCATTGCCGCTTCGATAGCCGATTTCTGTAAAGATTATCGGCTTATCTATAGTTGAATGCCAGTTTTCTAAATCGCTTGCGTAACTAACCCAAGTGTTTCTTAGTTCCTCAAAAGTAGGGTCGTATCTCAAAATCGTCAAAGGAAAATACGCATCTATCCCGACGTAGTCTAAGGAACTCCACCACCCGATCCCTTGATAGTCGGACAAGTCAGCAGCGTATGTGATGGGGCCGGAATAGCGTTCCCTTACGCCTGAAATGATATTTTCCCAGTGTTGCTTTTCTTTAGTTGTTTCTTTCAACTCGCATCCTACACAGAAAAGGTCTACATCATGTTGTTCAGCAAAACCAGCGAAATAGTTTATGAAGTTAGCATAGCTCTCAAACCACTCGTCAGATGGTAGAATTTCGCCCCTCCAAACCGGCCAAGGGCGTACCTCCTCAGTTTCAAGTGGATCGATCATTGGTTTCAGCATGACCTTCATGCCCAGATCGTGGGCTCGGTGGATAGCGTGTGCAACCGACTCGTTAGTGGCGGTTAGTTCAGGGTCTGCGTGAATGTCGTATGATGATACGTTGCTTTGATACCAAAAGAAGCAAATTGCCACCCACTCGGTATTCGTTTTCCTTAGGAGAGTCAGGGATTTGTCAGAATCGGATGTACTGAATGCGTCGCTTGACCGAGCTAAGTAGGACATTCCCTTTTGAAAAACCGGCTTTTCTGAAGAGATCGCTCTTATTTCTTTGGGAATAGACGGTCCAGAAGCCCCCTCTAAATTTGTCTTATAGAGCGCTGAAGAGGGGATGAAAGAAAGGGGATTTCCCAAAAATATGAAAACGAATAGCAAACTAAAGGTTAACGGACTAGTTTTCCTCTTCATCTCCTTACTATTCCTGGCTGTAACGGGCTAAACCTCATTCAACGCACGGAGAGTTCACTAGCCTCAACTTTTCTCGCTAAGAACTCCGTTGCTTGAAGAACACTTTTCGAAAGTGCCAAGAGGTTAACTAAGATGAGCACGGCTAAAAAGGCTCTGAGATCCAGTACCAGATTCACTGTAGTCTCCGATACAGGGACCGTCAAACCGATGGCGCCGCCATTGAACGCGTAGAAGAAATAAATTATCATGAACAACGCCTTCGCTACACTAAACGCGTATTCAAGAATGGTCCCGGAAAAAAGCTTGGTGATCACTGCAAAGAAAACAACCATCGCTACGAAAACGTTGAAGAGTTGGCTGTACTCAAAAGGCATAGCCCCAGAGGGGTACATGAGCACCAGTGGGTAGTAAACGAGAATATACGTGACAAAGCCCCAAGATGCGGCCTTAAGGACCCTTAAGATAATGTTTTTAATGAATGCCCTCTTATTTTCCTCTTCAACCATACGGTGACCACCACTCCAATGTAAACATCGGAGTCATGAAATTGACACGCACATTTCCGCTTTCCGTTAGCCTTGACGCATCGACGAGATCGATGTACGTGATAACCTGTCCTTCGTATCTGCTCCCTGACGGCACATCCATGCTGGTTTCACCAGAGGTCACTTGTTCATTTATGTTGTTGTAGATTTCCAATTGTATGATTCCTGTGATGTTTAAGAAAGCGTGGTTTTCAAAGCTTAGAGATGTTATTACCTCCCAGTGAGTACTGTTGTAGGGATGGGTAGAAACCTTTACAGTAGAGAACTCATAGAACGGCGCCCCCCAAAGTATTGTTGCGTTTGTGGACATCTGAAATGGAATGGTGTGTGCAAAATTTAGGCTGATGAACGTACCTAAATCGAAAAAGCTGTCGCTAAAGAGCAGTGGAGTGAACTCTATGGACATGATATCTTTGAGGCTAATCGAGATGTTGTGCGCGGTCTCAATGCTGCTACCTTTCGATACCAGAGGTACAAGTGTTTGGGACGACGTTATCAAGGTCCCGTTGCAATCTGTAACACGCGTGGTTATGTTTAACTCGGATATATCGTGGTAGCCCTTGTTATCGATCCGGAAGGGTAAGGAGAACATCATACCTTCGCTTGAGGCGAAAATCTGAGCCTCCCCCAAGCCTATGTCTATGTTACTTACCGAGTAAAGAGCCGTAACGGAAAACACGATGATAAATATCCAAAGTGTGCTTGTCGCCCAGCCCAGCGCCCTTATAACCTGCTTCATCTGCCCTTCTTTCCTTTCATTATCACTCAGGAGGGTTCTTCCACCCCTCCCTTAAGTGAGGTGAGCAGTTGTACTCCTCTCATCGTTAATATCGAGCCGATCCACCCCATGACGCCAAGGTACATAACCCGAATACATGCCTCAATCAACGGTGCCAATGCCTCACCGAAGACCGCCATAAGATCAGGTGCAGTCATGATGCTCAGTTGCCCTTGAAGGAACAAGTAGGCGTTGAAGAATGTAAACGCCAACAGGGCCACGCCTAAAAACAGAACAGCGAATGCCGAAATTTCAGCTCTATGTATCATTTCGATTCTACCTTAGCTATTATGGCTCTCCTATGACCATTCCATAACATGCTTTTATCTAAGGCTAGCGTAACCGCTCTTTCGTCATCACGGTGACAAGCAGATCACTCCTTTCTGAGTATTGAGGCTCGGAACGGACGACTTTTTCACTCATTCACGAAAACAGAGATGATTAGGAGGGAATAGACCGAAACCTCCAGCGGTAGTTATACAAGGAAAAACTTGTGAGATTACGTCATGTAGAAGACCAAGAAGTATCTTGTAAGGCACTCATGTAAAGAGTAAAGGGCTAACTCGAAGCCCTTGTGGACCAACACGGCAAGAAGAGTGACGCCAAGGTGGCTATGCATCAAAAACAGGTAACCCATCTCCTTGACGCAACCGTCATCCTCACCACAACAGACCTCTACGAAAAGCTACCCGCCAACAAAAAATACATCCTAAAAGAAGGACGGCTACACGAAGCAAACGGATGGTTGCAAAAACCCAAACAGCGCTAATAGCGTTAAAACTTTTTGATTGACGCGGAGCACTTGCTACGTGTGTGTTTTAATAAGCATTGCATTGGCGACTCTATAAATTTATAGATCGACGCTGAGGAGAAATGTAAAAGCATTATCTCGAAGAGATCAATAAAATATGAAGTTGAAAGAGAACTTATGCAACTATATCAAACCGATAAGGGTTGATTTATAATGCTGTAAATAAAGTAGATTTTAATAAAAAGAAGAGTTTGCGGGAGATAACTCTTTCTTCACTATTCATTTAAACTTAACTTCTTTACATTTTCTATGTATTTTCTAGTTTCAACTATTAGTTCTTTTAGGTCAACATCGGGTATCTCATAAATTCCTTCATAGAAACAGTTACCATGAAGATGAAGTATTCTGTCGTTATACTCCTTTGTTAACCTAAGTTCCCTAACCCCTTGATCCGCTTTAGCTAATTTATACAGCTCCCTAGTTCTTCCCAAACCTCTAACAACCTCAACTTTTGCTCGTGCATAAAGCAGCGCGTCGGTTGCTTTAGCCGCGGCACCCCAAGCATTCTCCGCAGCTTTCCTTAGTTTCCCAGCTTCAAGCCCCTTCCCGCCTCTTGATAAAGATATTCAGCATCCCTCAACAACATCTGAACTTCATTAGCAGTCATGTTGACCCATTTATATAACGCATCTGAACACTTAAATTCTTTATCTATGCGCGTGCATTACCCTCGCCAGTTCCCCCTCAAACTAAAACTTCATCTAAGTAATTCAACAAAACATAAAAAAGGAGAGATTGCGGGGATATCTCCACTTCCGGTCGAAAATACCTCACCCCGACCTCTTTTTCCGCCTTTAGGCTACTGCACTGCTTGATTTAAGAGTTTATCGTTCTGGGTAGGTTTGCGAGTCGAGTTCCCCTACCTTCACCTATCACTGTTAGGGATAGTTTCGAGCATTTTCACCTGAGCAGCGGCTATCTTCCCTTTGAAGAGGATAAGTGGTTATTGATAGCTATGAGGTCGCTGAGGAGGCCGTATCCAGCCTCGACGCCGCCAGCTCCCCTCCCAATGATGGTGACCTCTCCAAGCCCGTCGGTTGTGAAGGTTAACGCGTTGAGGGTTCCATCCACATGGGCCAGGAAGTCGGTGTGAGGTATCTTCTCCGGTGAAACCTTGGCTTTGATTACGCTGTCCTTTCTCCAAGCTTGAGCGATGAGTTTTATCCTGTTCCCCTCAAGCTTCGCCTCTTCAACATCCTCAGAGGAGACTCCCGTTATTCCCATGCGCTCCACATCTCCCACCTTTAGGTTGTCATCCATCACTATGTTCGCCAAGATCACGACCTTCCCGACGGCGTCCCATCCCTCCACATCCATCGTCGGATCGGCCTCCGCGTAACCTAGCCTTTGGGCCTCCTTCAGGGCTTCAGCATAGCTTTTTTCCTTTTCCATCTCAGTGAGAATGTAGTTGGTTGTGCTGTTCACGATGCCCCTCACGGAGCTTACGTCAAGGCCAGCGAGGCTTTCCAGTCTTAAGTTGAGGGCGGGGGTGCCGCTTAAAACCGTGCTCTCAAACCTAAGGAAAACATTGTGTGAGCGAGCGAGGCCTTTCAGCTCAGGATAAGCCACGGCTATGGGTCCCTTGTTGCTGGTGATCACGTGCTTTCCCGATGTGAGGCTCTCCCTAATGTGGGTTAAGCCTGGCTCCCCGGTTTTTAGGTTTGTCCATGTAACCTCCACAATAACGTCGGCGTTGCTTTCCCTGATGGTCTCTAGGCTGGAGAGTCCCTTTCTCCCACCCTCATAGCCCTCAATGCTTCCCTTTTTCCTAACTAGGTCAAGGATGGATGGCAGGTTCAGTCCGGTCTCGTCGAGAACGGAACCCTTCTTGACATCAGATATGGCCACCACCTCGTATTCAAGGTTGTATTTCCTCCGCAGAAGGCCTCTTTTTCCCATCAGGATTTGGGCGAAGCCTTGCCCCACAACTCCGAATCCTATAAAGGCTAGGTTGAACTTCATCTCGCAGCCCCTCAACACAATTTATTCTGCATATATTTTTAAGTTATCTGAACCTCTGGTAGTCTGAATTTAGCGAGCGACCAAGTAGGATGAGATGTCAACGTTTCGGAGTGGATAGCGCCATTTCTGGTGTATTAGACTTTAATATGGGTATTGATAATGTATTTTCGGCGAGGTTTATGTCACACGTCTCTCCATCGGATTTGGCGGTGATCGAATCTGAGCTAAAGGGGAAGACCCTCCTCGTGTACTGGTATTTGCTGAAGTCCCCAAGCTCCTCCGTGGGCGTTCGTGAGGTTCAGCGTTCCCTAGGATTTTCCAGCCCCAGCGTTGCCGCCCACCACCTAGATAAGCTCCTCTCACTTGGGCTGGTGGACAAAAGCAGGATAGGCGAATACTTCCTAACGCAAGAGGTGAAGGTAGGCATCTTGAGGTTCTTCACCAAGATGGGTCGCTATCTCGTTCCCCGCTACCTCTTCTATTCCGTGTGGTTTTCAACCATGCTCATCGTCTACCTAATCTTCTACGGGCACAGTGGTAGCGTTCATAACATTATTGCGATCATCTTTGGCCTCGCCGCGTGCTTCGTGTTATGGTTTGAAACTCTAAGGCTTTGGAGGGAAAAACCGTTTTAAACCATAAATGGGCTGTTCTAAAGTGTAGAATTAAATACTTTCACGACCGTTCATAATAGTGATGGAGCGATAAAGCATGAAGAAAGCATTAGCCTATGTCGTGACGGCGATTCTGCTGGGCACCGTCGTCATGCTTTTTCCAGTCCTAATGCTTTACCCATCAGAGGTATCCACCGCGCGTGGTTTGGCTTCTGTACCAGTTCCTCAACCTGCTCCCGCTCCTGAGACCTATGCCGAGGATACGCAAAAGGCGGCGGTAGAGATGGAGGCAGTGGGCGTGGCACCGTTTCCTTTGAGCTTGGCGTACGCCGGGGTCATCTTCATGCTTGGCTTCGTGGTTGGGCTAGGCGTCGCACAGTACTATAAGAGAAGGATATTTTAGCGCTTCTCTCTCGTAACTGCCTCACTCAGTTGCTGAGAACGTAGAATTATAGTAAACGTTTCTATTTGCAGTAGTATAAATGACCTTGAGTTTCTTAACCCTTAAGCCTCTTCGATCTTTCGTTATAGTAGTTGTGGTTTGTCGTAGATAAATAAATAAACGCCAAACCGCTTTTTGGTGATGTTGAAGTGGAATCGCCATCCAAGGAAGATGTGAAAGTGTGGGATATGGAGGTCTTTGCAAGGATATTTATGCTGGTTAAAATAGCGTAGACTCTGAAAATTGGAGTGGGTTTTGTGAAAGTATACATTCGATCCGCTAAAAGATCAGACATAAAGGCTATCGCAAAATTAGCTGATGAGCTAATGCCAATTAAAGATCTATCTGAAAGAGAAAAAATATTGGAAGAATCGGTTAGAGACAAAAAACATGATGTTTCAGTGGCTGAAACCAAAGGAGAAATCGTAGGTTTCGTGGACTTCTGGACATTCCCTGATTTTGTTCACGGGGGTAACTTGACAATAATACAGAACCTTGTGGTGAGCCCAGCTTACAAAGGTTTTGGTTTTGCCGATCTGCTCATTGAAAAGGTCATTCAAGAAGCCAAAAAACGAAAAGCCTTGGAATTGCATGTATGGACAGAGTTTGACAACAAACCTGCCATAAATCTCTACGCCAAACATGAATTTAAGAGAAGAAGCCTTTTACTTGAGAAAGAATTCGAAGAATAAAAAGAAAAACCATTAACTCCTTGTAAATTTACCCAACACGCGTAAACGTGAATAATGAATAAGTTTTCCTTCACAATTTCGTTCTTTCTCGTTCAGATTTCAACGTAAAATCTGCAAAACTAGGAAATAACCTGGTAAAAGAGCCTATTGGCTGAGGGCTTTGCGTGCAACAGTGACGTAGCCGGTGTGTCCGGTCATGAGGGTTTGTGGTCGGGTCTTCCCCCTCTCAACCTGCATTCTCCGCATTAAGCACTCGACGGTGTCAATGTCCACGAACCCGTTTTCCTTCAGAGCCTCAACCGTCTTCACAACCTGGTCGATAGTGGGACTGAAAGAGACGAGGGTTCCGCTCCCCTTCAGCGCCGAGTAGGCATGGGGAATCACCAGCCACGGCGTCGCCAAGTCTAAAACAACAGCGTCCACCTCCATCTCTTCGATGCCCTCCGTAATATCCTTGTTTCTAAGGTCCACATATTCCGACACGCCAGCCTTCTTCAGGTTTTTGAGAGCCGTGGTCATGAAATCTTCGCGAATCTCGTAGCTGTACACGCGTCCCGTGGGTTTAACATAAAAAGCGAGGGCGCTGGTAAGGGCGCCGGTTCCTGTTCCCGCTTCCACCACGCGGCTGCCCGGACCGATCCCGCTGAACATGACGATGAGGGCGATATCCTTCGGATAGGTTATCTGAGTCTTTCTCAGCATCTTGAAAACGTGATCTCGCACCGTGGGTCTCAACGCCACAAACTCTACCCCCATGCTGCTTGCAATTCTCGTCCCGTACTCTTTTCCAACCAGCTCGTCGAGCTGAATGAAGCCCTTGTGGGTGTGGAGGCTCTTCTTGCTCTCCACCGTAACCAGATAGGTTCTCCTCTGGTCGAGATAAAGCAGAACGCTGTCTCCCTCGTTAATGGTTCGAGACATGGTGAAGCCTACCGTTTCAATTGGCTGGCGAAAATAATAACGTTGCGGAGCCCTACATTACGGGGTGTACTTGAAGGGGTGCTTGGCCCTCTCCTTGTTTTCTATGATTTCATCGGCGATGGGTCTTCCCTCCATAGCCTTTCGTACGGCGTGCCGCATGGCCTTGTAGTTGTTGATGTAAACCCGGTGACGGTTTACGGCTGCTGGATGAACAAAAACGTTAGCGATAATGATCAAGTCCTCCGCAGCCGCTTTGGGTATGATCCCACCTGCGAGACTGTCGGCCACGGCCTTCGCCACACCCGCTTGCGCCGGGCCGTAGACCATGCTGGCCTGTCTCATGCTCTTGATGGTGACCGTGGGAACGATCAGTGTAACCGGCTTGACGATGAGGTTCGGCTCTAGGATGGCAACAAGCGGTTCATGACCGGGCGTTGGGGCGGCCTTTGCCCTCGCGTAAGCCTCACCCACTGGCCCGTCCTTTCTTCCAATCAGCAGGTCGATGTGCGCCACCTCAGGCTCCTTTCCAGCTAAGGCTTCGCCCACGCGTAGGCGGAAGTTACGAATAACCCCTGGCGTTATATCGATGGCGGTGAAGCGCTCTTCCAAGACCTTTTCCTCGATTTCAAATTTAATAGGCTTGGGGGTGATCTTTCCTATCTTTTCTAGGTCGAGACGAAGCTCCTCCCTCTCTTCGTAGGTGAGCTCCCCACCGACGCTCAGCGGCCTTCTCACGGGTCCAACTTTCATGTCCATCATGTTTAACGCCTCCTTGGCTCCGACGGCTCCACTCTTAGCGATGACTCTGGCGATCTTCTGAACTTTGAACTGCAGCTCGCGAGCCCTTTCTAGACTGCCTTTCTGAACCGAGTTGTAGATTTCCACCCATACGTCTGGGATGAAGTTGGCGCTCGCTAGTATGGCTCCGGAGGCGCCGGCGGCTAGGGCGGACAGAACCACCTCGTCGTAGCCGCACATGACGTTGATCTTATCCCGAACCTTCTCCAAAACGGCGAGAATGTACTTTAGTTCTCCACTGCTGTCTTTTAAGCCGACTATGTTGGGGATTTCCGCGAGGTCCTCCACCATCTGCCACGTTAACCAAACTCCTGTGCATTGCGGAATGTTGTATAGAATGATGGGGAGATCTACCTCGGTGGCAATTGTGTAGAAATGCTCGTAGATTCCTCGATCCGTAGGCTTGAGATAAAACGGGGTCACGATCAACGCAGCTTCGGCCCCCGCATCCTTCGCGTACTTTGTCATTTCCAAGGCTTGATCGGTTCCGCTTGCTCCTGTACCCGCAACCACCGCCACCCTGCCGTTAACCTCATCGACAACGATGTCAATCACCCTCTTCTTTTCGTCCACCGTAAGGTTCACAAACTCGCCGGTGGTGCCACAGGGAACGACCCCGCTCACCCCCTGCTCGATGCAGCGACTAACAAGACTGCGCAACAGCTCCTCATTTAGCTCTCTCCCATCGTTAGTGAAGGGAGTAACCAAGGCGGGCATAATTCCTCGAGGCTTAAACATTACAAAACCTCTAACCGTTTTTTCATATGACTAGTAGGTTATTGCAACTGACACATTTTTTGTATCTATTTAAACTGTATTGAGGAAGAAAAGGGGAAGATTGTTTTATTTTGGTTTGGGAATCGCTAAGTCTGGTGGACCCATCTTAGATAGCTTGGCCTCTGGATAGTTTTTCTCTATGAGGGACACGATGATCTCGGCGTACTTCACTTTCTCCCTCGCGAGGAAAGCGAGATGGTCCGGGCTCACCCATGGCTTGTACAGCGAACCAACGCTGGGTCCAGGTTCAATCTTGTAATAACAAGGTGCGGTTACTCTCGTGATCTCAGGGGTTTCCCAGAATCGAACGAAGCCTCCAAACGAGTCAAACAGATAAACGTGCACGTCGACCGGCATGTTGACAGCTTTCCTTATAGCCGCTAGCATAGGAAGCGTCAAGTCCCCCACAGGGTTAAAGGTATTCGCACCAAGCATCTCCAGAACCCGTGCTCCCGCGGGATTTCCATGACCAGCGAAGATCGAAACCTTGAAGACCACATCTTTGGGTATGTCCCCTGCCTCCCTCATCTGGCTTAAAAGCCAGAGTAGCCCCTCATCGGTGATTAGGAAGCCTCTGAAGCCGAAATCGATCGCCCTCCTTATGTCTGCGACGACGTAGACGAGGTTGTCGGATCCCCGGAAGCGCAGCCCAGAAAGCGCTCCTTCAGGTGTCCTGATTTGTCCCCCTAGATCCCAGATGTTTCTAGGACCCGGCGTCACAATGACCTCAAGTTTAGCGTCTCTAGCCATCCTCGCGAAGCTTTCCAGCTCATCGTCTGAGAGAAGCGTTGCACCCATCACCATAGAGATTATTCTATGAACCGGGACTCTCCTCTTTTCCATCTCGTCTATTAGGGCCTCCAGGGTTGAGGGCCGCTCAACACCGGAAACCTCGATCCTATAATGGCATTCATCAGAAAACCTCTTTTCAGATGTCGGCAACTCGTAGAGGTCTCTTCCTGGTACACCATGCTTTTCCAAAAGTTTTCTAATTTCTTTCAAACAACTCCCTCCAAGAATTCGTTGAATGTTATGTTCTTTGCCGATATAAAATGAGGGGTAAAGCGGAATCCTTCTTTCGATTTGATGGATTCGGAGAAAGGTTGATGCGGGCAACCGATTTAAGGTTACATTTTTTCTACACCATATACTTTTTTCCATACCGGACCAATCGCGCTTTCTTGTTTAATTTTTTGAAGAGTTTTGAGTTTTCTGTGTGTATTGGGAAAATCTGTTTCGGTTTAATGTAGTTGATGAAGTCTGTTAGTTGACGTCTATTCATGTGGCCGGAGGCATGGAGTTGGTGAAATTTAATTTTGAAGTGCCTTAGCCAATTATGCATGACTTCGGCTTCGATGTCCTCTTCACTGTAGGGTTCGCTCATGCTGTGAATGAAGTGGCTACCAGACTCAGGCCTTATGTCAATGAGTTCTGCGAATTGGTAGAAATCTAGGTCCATAACTATTTCGCTTTGATGCTCGTGAACAAATTTGTGGTTCACCATTTTTTCCATGAACTCCCTTTCCCAAACGTGGTAGTCTTTCTCTTCGAAGCGTCCCGTTTTTTTCCTCTTGTAGTAAACTAGGATGTTCTTCTCTTTCATGGGGTCTGGAAGGTGAAGGCGCTTGTCCTGTAGAAGTCTGCTTAGCAGATGGGCGGTTTTAGGGGATACGACAAATTTTCTGTCATTCTCTTCAGCTACCTCGTAAAATGTTCTGAACCTATCCATATCTCGCCCGTAGTGGGCAACGAACACTATCTTTTTTGTTTCAGAAACAATCTCGTTGCTTAGCTTCTTTACCTCTGATTCAGAGTAGTTCTTTCTCCTTTCCACCTCAACAACTCTGGTTCCTTCACTTATCATGGCTACAGGTTCAGATTCACATGCCCTTTCCGCAAATTCTTTCGTCATCTCTTTTCTAGGTCCATGCGCTCTAAGGTCTCCACTGTACACGATTGCGCCCTCAGACGTGTGAATTATGAAGCCGTAGGAAGCGGGAATAGAGTGGTCAACGTGAATGGGTTCTACCACCAGATGACCAATTTCTATCTTGTCTCCGGTTCTGAAGGTTTCATATTCATGTTCTCCAAAACTAACGGAGCCTGTTTCCTCCATCGACTTAAGGAATATCTTTGTTCCGTAACCACAATGTATGGGGATTTTCTTGTCAATAAATGTGATGTGCCCCATATGGTCCACGTGAGCATGAGACAGAAGCACGGCGTCAATTTTCGGTTTAGTGTATGGAAGGTCGGTGAACTCCAGTTGTTCTTTGCTATATATTCCCTTTATCTTTGGTAATAGATTGAACTCAAAATAGTCTCCCAAGCCGTTTATGGCCCTGGGTTCGAGCCAGCCTGTGTAATAGTCTGCACCCGCGGTGAAGGACTGTCCAAAATCCAGAAAGGTTCTAACGTTTTTGTCTTCTAAAAGAACCTTGTTTCCGCCAATCTCGTTTACTCCGCCATAAAAGGTGAGAAACGTTTTCTTTTCTGTCATTTCGCTTCCTCGCTAGCCTAACCATATACTGTTAATTTTGTAAACCTTTTAATGGGTATCGCTAGATTTTTTTCTAGTCTTTTCCCATTTTTTGGCAGAGGTTAGAAATGGTTACAATAACATGGAGTGGGGTAAAAACGCTGAAAACCTTTACGTATCGCGCTGACCCCGCGTTCTTTACGTTTTCCTTCTTTCCCCCAGCCTCTAGGTATCCTTCAATAAAGTTTTTGGCAATTACCGTTGCGGCTTTCGCTGATGATATAGGAGAAACGTAGTGACCCGAATAATAGAGGAACTCTGCTATGTCCCAGGCTTGGTTTCCGTTTCTTGATGCTTGCTCAAGGTCTAAGAAACACGTTTTTCCATCCTTTGTGACAATGATATTTTCTGGTTTGCAGTCTCCCAAGGAAACGCCGAGCCTGTGAGCCTCCGCGATTTTTCTCCCTACATCCTTTACTACGGCGACTTCCCCCTTAGCCTCTCGCTTAGACGAAATGATACGCTTGATGATTTCTGCTAGGTTCTCTCCGTCGATGAAATCTTGAAAAATCAGGCGTTCCTGAGGGCTCATGTAGAGAACCCTTGGAACCGAGAAGTCCTGGCTCTGCAGGAACTGGTTTATGGCGTATTCCCTCTCCAGCCTAGACTGCCCCAGCACGGCGAAGGCCTTGGTGCCCAGAGCCCATAAGGCCAATGGAAACCACTTAACGCCAAGCCAATCCTTAAACTTCTTCACTACAACCCTCTGTTCCTCATGGTCCTTCCGAAACGTGAGGAGGTAAACAGCGTTTAAAACTCCTCCTATCTCCTCGATTTCCATATCTAAAACCTCTCCGCTCGGAACGGTTTTTCTCACAAAGTCTTGGATAGTGGTCTTATCTGAAAGAGCCGCAAATCCGAGGGGTGTTGGTATTAGCAAGTGTTCCCTTGGGTCCGAGAGTTGGAAAATCAGCTCCTCGGCTTCAACCTCTTGATGAGACCTCATGAATATTTCTTCTTCGTGTACGAGGGGGCTCATCATGCCAGGGAACACGCCAAGAATATGGAGTAACGCCGCCCTCTGAACCGACCTTAGGAGAATGGGGAGTCGAAGCTTCCGGCTTTTGATGGCGTTAATGAAGCCTTGTGTGATCTTGACGTATCCGTTGGAAAAGGTTATCTGATCCTCTTCCGCCAACTCGCTGAGGGCCTTCAGGTACCCCTCCATCATTGATGCCATATTTTTTTCCTTCACGTCTCTTCTGAGTATGTTTAGAAAGGTGTAGGTTATGGGTGGAAACACGCGGGCCCTTCGCATCATGGCCTCATAAATGAAGTACTCCGCGTCGATTAACAGCTCATGGGATAATTCAGGGAATTCCGAAACGATGTTTTCCAGAAGCTCCCGGATGATCCGCTTTTTCACCTTTGCCTCTTGACCTCTCAAATACTCCTCGTTAATTAAGGGTTCATAAGGAACCGTGATCTTTTCAGCCACAAACTCCCCGAGCCAGCCTTGATCCACATCCCTTTCAAAGATTCTCTGATCGACAACCAAAACGAAGGCGTTAATCCCGTTCAAAGGCTTAAGAATACCCTTTAGTCTAGGCCGGTAGTTGCGAAGCACAAGCAAAACGTTCACGTCACTTTTCTCATCGGCATATCCACAAACCCAGGGACCATATAGACTTGCGGTAACGATGCCACGAGAGCCAGCAACATCCTTACACAAGTTTAATGTCCTTTCTTTTACACTCTCATTGAGATGCTGAGTGATCATCGCCTCCTTTCCCCAACGCTTTAAACCACGCAAATGAGCGTCTCCCAACTAACCCCAAAAGCAAAACTCTGAAAACCAGGCTAGACATGAAGCCCCTGCCCTACATTTCATGAAACGCACCCTCTCTTAAAAACATCTTCATCAAAACCCCTCGGCGGGCTTCTGCTGCCCTCCTTGTTGCGAAAACCTAAGAGTCTGGAAACTACGGGGCACGAATCAGGGCTTGAACCCTATTTACCAAGTTTTTCCAACACCTTGTGGTATGCCCTTAACGCTTTTAGTGCTTTCGCAGCCTTTTCAGGTAGGTTGTAAACGGGTATGGTTGTGTCTCGTAGCACCTTGTAAACGAGCATGAAGTCTTCTCCGCCGGCTGGAACGTCAACCACAGGCTTGCTGGGATGCTTTTGTGCGGTTTCAGCGATTACCAACGCGTCTTCTGGCTCAAAAAAGCAAGACTTCAGCATGTTTATGACCATGACTCCGTCCACGTTTGGGTCCGACAAAACTAGGCCTAAAACCGCGGAGTACCTTTCACTCCTAGCGTCCGCAACTAAATCTATCGGGTTGATCACCTCTACCCCAGGATAGCGCTGTTCTATCTCTCGTCTGGTTCTATGTGAAAGCGCCGCCAGTTGCAGTTCATTTTTCGCCACGGCGTCCGCGGCCAGTATGGCTGGTCCTCCCACGTTGCTCACGACGGCGATGTTGTCTCCGCTCAATGGAGGCTGCTTTGCCAGCGCAATGGCCGCGTTAAGCAACTCCTCCACATCTTCCACTCGAATGATTCCAGCCTTTTTAAAGGCGGCGTCGAACACGATGTCTGAACCGGCTATGGACGCGGTGTGGGACAGGGCTCTTCGAGCCGCCTCCTTAGTCACTCCCCCCTTCAGGGCCAGAATCGGCTTCTTTTTTACAATCTCATGAGCCACCTCTATGAATTCTCGTCCTTGCTCGATTCCCTCCATGTAGAGGCATATTGCCCTCGTCTCCGGGTCTTTGTTAAGGTATTGGAGAAGGTCCACGTCGTTAACATCGGTTTTGTCACCCATGAAAGCGAATTTGCTGACGCCGATTCCGTAATAGCAGGCCCAGTCTAGGAGGCAGGCGCCCACTCCTCCGCTTTGAGATATGATGGAGATGCTTCCCTTCGACGGCATGATATCCCTCTCAAAGGTGGTGTTCAACCCGTTAGCCGTGTTTATGACCCCCATGATCGTGTTGGGGCCGAGTATTCGAATGCCGTACTCCCTTTTGAGGTCTGTTAACCGCTGGCGCTGGTGGTCCTTGTATCCGCCGGTTATCGCCACTAATGCCTTCACTCCCACATTGGCGCATCTCTCCGATTGTTGCAGGGATAGCTTAGGTGGGAGCATGATGACGCCGAGATTCGGTGTTTCCGGTAGTTCATCTAGCGCTTTATAGCCCTTTTCTCCCTCAATGTCCAAAACATAGGTCTTTCCTTTGAAGAATGTCGTCATGTTGTGGATGACGCTCTCAAAGAGCCATGGTGAGGCCATTCCAACCTTCTCTCGAATTTTACTGGATCCGATGAGCACAACGCTTCTGGGCTCAAGGAGAGACTCCACTCCACTCATATAGATAACCTCGACTCCCACAAGTCTTCGGGTGCGGCAAATTAAATAACCAACCATCCCTCTTAAAATCCCTTCTATTGAGGGGGCGCCAAGTCTTACTGGAAGCCAGCGTTAAAACCATCTTCTTAAACCGTTTAGCCATTTTTTGGCGTGCTCACGTATTTTGAGACTCTTGGTCAATGACTCTTCGGGCATGAAAAGAAAAATGAGGCTGCTATAACACTTAAATATCTCGTTCTATTCGTCTCTTCTGCGGGTGATTGTTTATGGCTTCGAGTCGTGGGTCTGCCGTAACATTAAGGGGGGTGACTAAGCACTACGCCGACATAATGGCCGTAGATTCCATCGATTTAGATGTGGAGTACGGCGAAATCTTTGGCCTCCTTGGTCCCAACGGCTCGGGCAAATCCACCACCTTGAAGATAATTTTGGGTTTGGTCAAACCAGACTCAGGGTCTGTGAACGTTTTAGACGTAAACGCGGAAGAGGATCCCGTCGCGGTGAAAAGGCAGGTGGGGTATGTTCCGGAGTCTCCGCGTCTCTACGAGTTTTTGACGGGGATAGAATATCTAGACTTTGTTGGTGACGTTTACGGAATGGGCGCGGAAGAGAAGAGGGAACGAATCAACGAATACTTGGAAGCCCTCGAACTGGAGGATAGAGAGGGTGACATGATAAGTGGATACTCTCAGGGGATGAAGCAGAAAATCACCCTCATCTCGGCCTTCATACACAAACCGAAACTGTTGCTTTTAGACGAGCCGTTAAGCGGTCTAGACCCCAGGTCGGCCAAGATCATAAAGGATCTCCTCCACGAGCTATCCTCACGAGGTGTAACCACGATCATGTCAACCCATGTTCTGGGGATCGCCCAAGCTATGTGTCGTCGCATCGCGATCATGTATGAGGGAAGGTTGCTGGCTTTAGGCAACATGGAGGAGTTGAGACGGGAGGCGAGGCTTCCGGGATCGGATCTGGAAGACATTTTCTTGAAACTTACCGGGACAGAGGATGTCAGAGCCGTGGTCGAGGAGCTTCTAAAATGAACTGGAAGAACATCCTTCGGCTGATAAGCGTCGATGTCAAATCCGGTAGGCTGATTAGGGGCCAAAGGTTCAGAAGGTATCGTGAGAGTAAACTCATCCAATACTTGTTGTATGGGGGAGCCTGCATTCTAGGACTAGCGATAGGACTGGTCGCAGGTAACTTTTACAACGGAGTAACTGACCCTGAAATGAGGGCTCTGTTCCACCAGGGCGCCTTGAACTTTTTCTTATCTCTTCCCACTTTAGTCCTCATCTACAGTCTGGTTTTCACCATGATGGGGCAGATGCAGCGGATCGGGGCGAAAGCCTCAATCCAGCCGCCTTACTGGCTACCTATTACCTGGGAAGAACACACCTTGGCCTCCACCCTAGCCAATCTCCTCGGCTTCTCCCTGGCTTCCATCATTCTAATTGGTACAGGCATAACTGTAGTCTCCATCTTCTTGGACGAGGTGCCCCTGGCAGCCTTTGCCATTCTCACTTTACTGGCGGGCGCCTTCTTGGCTAGCACAACCACGGAGATTTTCAGAATCCTGCAAGTGAGGCTTATAGGAGCCGTTTACAAATCTTCTGGAAGGGCGGCTGTTTGGGTAAGATTTCTTGGTTCCCTACTCTTTTTGATTGCTTTCTACGTTGTTTGGTTTGCCCTCACGTCTGGCGCTGGCACCATCGCCCTCATTGAGATGTTTGCCGGTGCTCAGAAATCGGTTTGGTTCATTCCCTACGTTTGGTTAGGAGTGGCTTTGGCCTCTTTTATGGGTGGACTACTGGCGCAAACCATTATCTTTTCGCTGGCTTCCCTTTTGTTTATTCTCATCCTCTTCTACGTGGCGGTTAGGCTTAACGCTAGATTCGGGTTGTATGAGCCGCCGGCAATAACTGTCTCTAGAGGAGCTTACGTTCCAAAGGTCGGTCTCTTGGGGAAGCTCGGTTTTTCCTCCTTGGAGGCTGGTGTGATAAGGAAAGATTTTAAGGCCTTTACGAGACGCCGGGAGCTCATGTACATTTTCATAATGCCCCTCGTGTTCATACTTATGCCACTAATGCAGTATTTAGGAAAGTTGGGTAGGCCAGTCGCGCCGGAGGTTTCCCCCTTCCTTTTCGCTTGGATACTTCTTGCGCCTGGGGTCATAATGGCTGTTATGTTAGGCCTCATGATGGTCGGTGAGGAAGGCGGGTCTGTGTGGCTTTTCTTTTCCTCGCCCATCACTGCGCGTAGTCTAGTCAAGTGTAAGTATGCCTTTGTAATCATCTTTTCATGTGTAGTAATGCTTGTTTGCGGTTTTGTGGGAATTCTAGTCGCCCGTCCATCATCCAGCATCGCGGCCGCTTCCTTAATCGAATCGATATTCTTAATCTTCGCTCTAGGCGCGGTTTCCCTTAGGGCAGGGGTCAGAGGCGGCGACTTCGTCGAGGTCCCGAGACCGAGAATGATCAGACCTATGACGGCTCTCGTCAATGTGATCGTGTGTTTAGTTCTAGCATCGGCGATACTCTCGCCCCTCGTCCCGTATGCTGTTGCAACGATGGGTTTACCCTTATCCCTACCGAAAATTGATCTCCACGTTGCGCTTTTGGTGAGCGGGATCATAGCCTCCACCATAACCCACGTGTTCTATGGGATGGCGGTGAAAAGCGCTGAAGAGTTTTTAGTGAAGGCCGAGGCTTGACATAAACGGTGACAGAGGCAAGTTGTGAAAGGCTCGGTGACTTGTCAGTCGTGTTCCATGATTTTTATGTAGACAGCAGCACCGCTCACCATGAATATTACTGAAAAAATTAGAAGATTTTGTAGTAGAGCGGCGGTGAAGGGCGGGCTGCCTAGGAGGTATGCTCTGATGAGGTCAGCGCCACAGCTTAGGGGGTTGAGCTGGGCAAGCAGAATTAAGGGCTGAGGCAAAACCCCATGAATGGCTTTTAGGGGGTAGAAAACGGTGCTGCAGAAGAAAAGCAGGTAGTAGATGACCCCCCTCGCCGTCACGAACTTTTCAAAGCTTTTGGTGGAGGCGGCGATGGCGATGCTTAGGCCAGATGTTCCAGCGACCAAGAGAAACAGGGCTCCTAGGATAGTGAGGAGCTGCAACGGCGTTGGAAACCCTAGGAAGATGAACGTGGTTAAGAGGAGGGGAGACATGTAGATCATCCCCCTTAAGCCTCCGCTGAGCATCCTCCCCGACGCCAGTTCCCGTCGCGTCATGGGTAGGCTAAGCAGATAATGGGAGAAGTTGCGACGTACCTCCCAATTGATCTCCCTCCCGATCGTGAACGCAGCCGCGAAGGAGGCCGTTATAGTGATTCCCGGCGAGAAAAACTGGAAGTAATTAAGAATTATAGTGGGGTTCACCATTTTCGTGAACACCATGGCCATGATGAAAAGGTCTGCGAGGTTCATGCTTATCAATCCCAGCATCCACCATCTGTAGTGTAAAAACATCCGGAAGTCGTATTCCAAAAGATGCGTTATGGCCTTCATGACTCGCCTACTCCCAGCCTCCCCCTTCCAGCCTCTTTTCATAGATGGCGACGCTGAGGAAGGTGAAGGTTGAGAAGAATAGAAACAGTCCGACTATCGCTGTTAATGGACTAGTTAGATAGACCGATTCCAGTCCAGCCCCCCACCGGAAGAGGTCAGAGGCAAAGGTCAGCGGGTTAATCTCGGCAATCGCTGAGTAGAGGTTAGGCATGAACGCCTTAGGATAGAGGGTTGTGCTCAATCGAACGATGAGCGCGTCCAGGACACCCAGAAGGATGTCGTACTTGTCGTGTGACTTGATGCCCACCGCGAGTGCGATGCTCATGCCGGAAACCCCGAAGGCGAAGAGGAATAGCGACGCAAACGCCACTAGAAAGTTTAGGGGATTGGCAATCCCTATTATGGCGAGGACGACCCCCAGCAGAGGGCCAACATAAACAAAGCTTCTTATGCCCCCTCCGATGGATCTGCCCAACACCATCTCTTTTCTAGAGATGGGAAGACTGAGCAGATATTCGACAACTCCGTGCTCCGCCTCCTCGAAGATATCGTAGCCGATGAACATGGCGGTGGAATAAAGTAGCATCACAACAACTCCCGCTACGTAATAATCGTAGTAATTTGGCACGATAACCATGCGAGAAGAAATCAAGCCAAAGAAGGTGATCTGCGCCACAAACCATATCGCCCTCATGATTAGAAGAAACTTATATTGAAGGAACGTTCGAAGATCTCTCTCGACCACCAGCCAAACCTTAGTCATCCACTCACCCTTGCAGGGTTCTTCTCTGGGCCATTTCTATGGTGAGACCCGTGTAATGCAGGAATACGTCGTCGAGGGAGGGTTCGGTCATGTTTATTGAAGAAATTGATGAGCCTCTTTCAAGGAAAATCCCCATGATCTGGGGCATGACCTTCTCTGCTTGATTAAGATAAACCCTTAGGTGGTTTGGTTCCATGAGTACAACGTCGACAACCTCATTAACATCCTTCAACTTCCCTAAGGTTCTCTCCCCAACTTCCCTCTCCAACCGGATCTCAACGATATCTCCGCCTGGTATGCTGTCCTTGAGGTTTTTAGGACTGTCGCAAACGAGTAACCTACCCTTGTGCATGATCGCCACGCGATCTGAGAGCTGGTCGGCTTCATAAAGTTCGTTGGTAGCCAAAAGGATAGTGGACCCCTCTTCTCGCAGGGTTTGAATCATGTTCCAAATTTTGTGTTTACCCACCACGTCTATCTGTGAGGTGGGCTCGTCGATGATCGCTATCTTCGGCCTCTGTATCAGAAGCTTTGCGATCTCTACCCTTTTTTTCGTTCCTCCTGAAAGGTCGTGAACGCTCTTACTCCTATCCTCCCACAAGTTGAGTTCTTCCATTATCCATCTCACTTGCCGCTTTCGCTCAGACGCAGAAAGACCACAAACCTTCGCGTGCCAGTTTAAGACATCCCAAGGTGTGCTAATCCAAAGTAGCTTCGGCTCTTGAAAGGACATTCCAATCAACCGACGAGCCTTGTCCGGCGCGCTTCTTATGTCATACTCACCAATGATCGCGGTTCCTTCGGTGGGCTTGATGACGGTAGTGAGCATGAGGAGAGTGGTGGTTTTACCAGCCCCGTTAGGGCCAAGTAAACCAAAAATCTCTCCTTCCTCGATCTCGAGACTCAAGTGATCAACAGCCGTAACCTTTTCAAATCTTTTTGTGAGGTTTACGATGCGGAGGATGGGCAAGCTCCACACCAAGGGGGATTCTCTGAGACCATAATCTCTCGATGGCAAAGATAAGTGATATGATGTACAGATAAATGTATCGCAGAATTAATCGACGAACTCTCTGACAAAGTTTAAATAATCGCCTAGGTTTTCTCACCTTAAACATTGGGTGAAATGTTTTGTCTAAGCCATTTTTTAGAAGAAAGCTCTTTAAGGTTGAGGCTGCGTTAACTTTTCGAGACGTGATTCTTCTTCCCGGCTGGACCGAAGTGGAGCCTGGGGAGGTTGATGTGCGAACTAAAGTTACAATAAATTATGAATTGAACATCCCCTTGATTTCGTCCCCTATGGACACGGTCACCGAAAGCGAGATGGCGATATCCCTAGCTAGACAAGGCGGCTTAGGGGTTCTTCACAGGAATTGTTCCATCGAGGAAGAAGTCGAGATGGCTAAGCGGGTGAAGAAAGCTGAGGCCTTTATCATTAGAGACGTGATCACGATTGAGCCAGGTCAAACCGTGGCCTCCGCCCTTGAATTGATGAAAAAGCACAACATCTCCGGGCTTCCAGTGATTGAGGAAGGAAAGCTTATCGGAATCGTCACGGGGAGAGACGTTCGATTCTCCGACCTAAGCCTAAAGGTGACGGATGTGATGACCAAGGATGTGGTTGTAGCTCGCGAGGGAATCAGCATCGAAGAGGCTAAGGAAATTTTGCAGCAACATCGAATCGAGAAACTGCCCGTTGTAGACGATCAGGGAGAAATACGCGGCTTGATCACAGTCAAAGACATCACGCTAAAGGGAAAGTTTCCCGACGCCGCTCGAGACGAGAAGGGTCAACTGCTCTGTGCAGCGGCAACGTCCCCCCTTGATTTTGAGCGAGCAAAACGACTCGACGAATATGTGGACATCCTTGTAATAGACGTAGCCCATTTCCACAATAAAAACTGCTTTTCCGCAACCAAGAAAATGCTAAAGGAGATTGAAGCCGACATCGTGGTTGGAAATATTGGAACATATAAAGCAGTCGAAGACATCATCACAAAGCTTGAGGGTATCGCCGGTCTTCGGGCTGGGATAGGCTCCGGTTCTACCTGCACTACCATGGAAACAGCGAGGGCGGGCTCTCCCACCCTCTACGCAACCGCCCAGGCCTCTGACGCTATAACAACCTATGGCGCTAATTTACCAATTATCGCTGATGGCGGAGTAAGAAACCCTGGCGATGTTGCGGTGGCACTGGCTGTCGGCGCCTCCACAGCTATGATGGGAAACATTTTTGCAGGCTGTAAGGAGGCTCCCGGAGGGCTCGTGGCGATAGGCGGACGCTACTACAAGCAGTATCGAGGGATGGGAAGCCCTTCCGCCCGAGCTAAGCGCTTCGCCATCGACCGCTACCAACCCGCGAAAGGAATCCCAGAGGGAGTGGAGGGATGGGTACCCTATAGAGGAGACGTAGCCAGTGTCGTGCAAGAATTCATCGGAGGACTTCGAGCCGCTATGGGATACGTAGGCGCCAAAACCATCCAAGAACTGCAGAGAAAATCGAAACTGGCGGTGTTAACCGAATCCGGCGTCAAGGAAGCGATGCCCCACAGTATTCTGCTTCCATCCGAAAGAACCTTAGAAACCATGTAACCATATCTCCTATGAAAACACCGCGAAGAACGTTTAATCCTATGAGCCTTCGGTTGAAGGAAAACCAGCTAGGATTGCAGTCGGCGTCTAACAATCAGAGCCAATTGACCCAAAAGGCATCTCCGATGTCGCCAAAATTAATGAATAGACGGGATGTGTTGTAAACTACTAGGTTAAGACTATTCTTCGGAAGTGTTCCACTTCGTCCAATATTTTGTCCTTTAATCGCCTTGCGCAAGGTATTGTAATCTGTGTCAACGCCCAAAACGATCTTTTCCGCGTCGAGACTTCGATGGTATCTTGAACCACGTTAATGTATCCTTTAAGATAAAGGAATTCTGTTCTAAATTGACATATTTTTGTATAAAAAATCTTTCTGTTTACTTGTGTCTACTCTACGTTGAACCAAAGATTAACTGATGTATACAAGAATCTCTGCAAGAACGTTATCTCCACAATAGTCGTTAAGGTTATGATGAATCGAAAAGGAATCATTGAAGAATTTAAGTTCATGGCTCGCTTTGTGCCTTTGACGTTAGAACAAGTGAAGGTGATTTGTATTACTCTTGAGGAATACCTGGTAAAGTATCCCTTTCTTAGGGAAATAATGAAGGAAGAAGCTGAAGCTAGGTTAAAAGAAATGAGAAATAAACGCAAAGAGACTTTGTTTTAAGCACATAACTCAAGGTTTAAATGGTTTTTGTTATGCGTGCATGATTCTGTTTGACACAACTTTTGTATAAAAACGTCTAGCCCAAGTTTATCGCGCCAAGACTTTCAAGGCCGTTTCTTGAGCCCTCTCCATGACAGCCTCTTCATCAAGCGTCTTCACCTCCCGGCCCTCCATCAATATGTTCCCATCAACAATAACAGTGTCCACATCGCTCCCACGAGCCGAGTAAACAAGGTTGGCGTACAAATCGTGCGCGGGCGTCAAGTGAGGTTTCCTAAAATCTATCAAAATAATGTCAGCTTTTTTCCCTGCCTTCAGCGAACCTATGGCTTTTTCAAGTCCCAGAGTCCTACCCCCATCCAATGTTGCCATTTTCAAAACCCTTTCAGCCGGCAAAACCGTGGGGTCCATGTAGTAGACCTTTTGAAGGAGGGCGGCAACCTTCAGGTCCTCAAACATATCCAAGCTATTGTTGCTGGCAGGTCCATCCGTGCCGATGCCCACAGTTACTCCAAAATCTATAAGGTCTTTGATCTTGGAGACCCCTAGACCAATCTTCATGTTAGCAACCGGATTGTAGGACACCTTAACGTCACGCTTAGCCATCAGCTTCATCTCCTTGTCGGAGAGGTATATGCAGTGAGCAGCGAGGACATCCGGCTTTAAGAAACCTATGCTTTCCAAAAGCTCAACCTCAGTGAGACCATATTTCTCCTTCACCAATTTCACCATATCCTCTGACTCCGCTAGATGCACGTGGATCCCAACATTAAGCGCTGAAGCCCTCTCCCGAACTTTCGTCAAGAGACCGGGACCGCAAGTGTAGACCGCGTGAGGACCCAGGCGGATGCTAACCCTCCCATTGGCATATCCATGAAACTTTCGAGCGATGTCGGCGCTCTCTTTTAACATTCTCTCCCCTCTTTTGCTGTCTTTCCCCTCGATGATTCCGGGAGCCAGTACCGCTCTTAACCCGGCTTTCTCAACAGCCTTGGCCACCATTTCTTCGTGAAAGTACATGTCAGCGAAGCATGTGGTGCCACTCTTAATCATCTCAAGGCAGCCAAGAAGAGCCCCATCGTAAACATCCTCGGCCTCAAGCTTTGCCTCTAAAGGCCATATAGTCTCCCTTAACCACCTCCTTAGCTCCTGATCTTCCGCAATTCCACGAAAAACCGTCATAGAAAGGTGAGTGTGGCAATTTATTAAGCCGGGGGTAGCCACCTTTCCACGGCCGTCTATCGCCTTCCCAGCCCTTATTGGGGGGGCGTCAATCTCCCTTCCCACATAACTTATTCTCCCGTTTTTTGTTGCAACAAGACCCTTTTCTATGATCCCCATACCATCCATTGGAAGAACGGTGCAGCCACGAATTAGAATGTCAGCCTCCAAAAGACCACCATCTTAATCTAATAATTGTTGCTTGCAAATTACATTATCGGATCTTCCTAAAGTGAGGGCTTATAGATCCTTGTGCGAGAAGAAGTGAGTTCAGGTCCAGTTTTAAGTGTGTATTAAAATTTACGGATACAATCGACTAGATACTATACTGGAAGCTGATCCAAACATGGATGAACATTTATTCTTGTTCGAAATTCAGCGTTTTTCGGAGCTTTTGCGGTTTAACAAGGACCCTTGAAGATAAATGATTGTCAAGCGTGAGCCTACCAACCCCGATTGTCAGTTTTCGATATATCTGACTCAGTGAATCCTCGGTACAGTTCAGCAGATCTGAGCCTTGGGTTGTGATGCAATACACTTTTCTTGGTCGATCATTCTCTAGGTCCCAATGGCTTTTGATGTACCCCTTTTCTTCAAGGGTACAAAGAAGTGGATAAATCGTGCTGGGGCCAAAGTACACCCCGAAATTCTTTCGAAGATCCGAGATGATTTGATATCCATGCATGGAACGGCCGCTCAAAAATTGAAGGATCACGAAGTCGAGGAGTCCCCTCATAAGTTTCGTCTGAATCTCCCTCAGTTTACGCTCCTTCATTTTTGATTCCTCATGTAGTGTTGTTAAACAGTTTTCATGTTGCACCCATATACAATATGTCCATATTCGGACATATCGAATCTCTTATACTGGAAACGCGAATATAAAGGTTTGTGTGAACTGAAGGCATATCTAAGCATATAAAACCATTTATGTACGGGATGCTTAAATAGAGATAAGATTTTACCATTGAGTAGAAAACCAATCACACAAAAAACGGAAAGTGGAATGTTGACTGAAAAATACGTAAAGGAGTTTGAGGAGCGGTTTGCCAAGGATTTTCTGGACATACTCTTACTTAGACTCATTCACAGGGAGCCCATGTGGGGTTACAAGATCATCAAGAAAGTAGAAACGTTGTTTAACGTCAAGCTTAGACATGGAGCCCTATACCCTCTCCTCAACGCATTAGAGTCCAACGGCTTTCTCACAAGCAAAGAAGAAGTTCGGGGAAGGCGAGTCAGAAAGGTGTATCAAATCACCCCAAAGGGGACGCAACTCGTTGAATCCTACTACGATTTCTTAAGAGAACAACTACAAATGCTGAACATCAGAGACCAGGAGATCCGAAGATGAAGCGTGCTCCAAAGAAACGAGAGGGTGCCAAAGAGGAGATAACGGAACAGGTAGAGAAAATCCTCAATGAGAGGGGAAGCAAAGCCTTGGAAGCAGCGAGAAACGAAATCTTGCAAGAGGAGATTGAGTGCAAAGAAGCCCGCGAGGCCTTAACCTACTTCATGACTCAATATTGGCACAATGTATTTGAACCGGCCCTACTTTCTCTTGCTTGTGAAGCTGTCGGAGGAGATCCTGACATAACAACACCCGTATCCGTCCCAATGATACTGATAAGTGGAGCCATAGACATACACGACGACATCATCGACCAATCAAAAATTAAGGGGGTCCGCCCCACGGTTCTTGGGAAGTTTGGCAAAGACATTGCTTTGCTTGTGGGGGACGCTCTTTTATTCAAAGGCTTTAAACTACTCTGTGAAGCGGCTGAGAAAGGGATACCCGCTGAGAAGGTAGTAACCATCCTTGACATTATTCAGAAGACATTCTTTGAACTAGGAGATGCAGAAGCGTTGGAGCTCCATTTTCGAAGAAGAATAGATGTCACACCAGAGGAATATCTTTATGTGGTGAGGAAGAAGGCGGCCGATGTGGAAGCTCATGCACATATCAGCGCCATTCTTGGCGGGGGCTCAAAGCAAGAGATTGAGGCTCTAAGGGAATATGGCAGGCTTCTGGGCATGATGATGATATTAAGGGACGACTTGCTAGATATGATTGACTTTGATGAGGCCGTGCACAGATTCAAAAAGGAGAGCCTACCCCTCCCGATACTTTACGCCCAGCAGAACCCTGAAATCAACCCTGTGCTTACTTCGATTCTTCAGAAAAAATTGATGAGAAAGAGGGACGCGAAGGCGATCTTGTCGACCACTGAGAAGGCGGGAGGAATAGATTACTTTAAAAAAATGATGCAAGAACTCGCGTCAAACGCTTGCGAAAGTATAAAGATGCTTAGATATAATCAGGAATACTTAAAACTTCTAACGAAATCTGTAATTTTGCCTCTTGATGAGTGGCGAGATCCGGCTATTTCCACCTTTGAACAGGTACCTTGATGCGGATTTTCTTTCTCTTGGACAATTTAATCACGGGTTTATGTGTTGTACAGATAGACATATAAATGTTGTTGTACACATCTACAGAATCCAAGAACCTATATTTAGGATCTAAATTTTCAATTCTTAATCCTTAATTCATTGGATATTCATTGTAAATCATGAAGCAGGGTAAATTATGCTTAGAGAACCCTCTGAGGAAACCAGTATCGCTCGAAAAGACCTTTTCACAGCTTCCTTTCTAATATTTAACGCTCTCTCGTGGTATTATATGGGTAAAAACGCAATAATAGACACCCTTCTAAGCATTCTTAATGTTACATATACACAAAATATTATCGTCTTGACGGCTTGCTATGCAGCAATTATTACATCTGGCGTAGTTGGCTCAATTCTATCAAGCAAAACAAGCAGACCCAGATTTCTTTATTTCTGGATGATCCTAGGTTCAGGTTCGTCGTTATTGCCCTTTCTGTTTAGTAGTTTTACAGTGATACATGCTCTGGTAATTAGCATTCTGTTAGGGGCTTCATTTGGGTTAGGCATACCTTCGTGTTTCGCTTATTTTGCAGATTGCACACTTATTGAAAATCGAGGAAAAATCGGCGGTATAACACTCTTAGTCACTAACTTAGGTGCTCCTCTTTTCGTAATTTCATGTGGCATGTTTGACTTGAAAGTGAATTCATTAATTTTCGCTGCATGGAGAGCATCGGGATTGATCTTATTTTTCATCTTTAAACCTAAAGAAAGAATTATTTCAGAAATAAACAGAAAAACTACTTTCATATCGATTCTTCGTAACAGATCTTTTATTCTCTTTTTTACTGCTTGGTTAATGTTCAATCTCGTAGATAGTTTTGAGACACCAATTCTAGATCATATTTTCAAGAATTTTCAATATATATTAATTGCACCGGTAATTGGTAGCTTTTTCACTTTGATTGCAGGGTGGTTATGCGATCAAATTGGGCGAAAGAAGGTAGTGCTCTCTGGTTTTGTTACCATGGGAATTGCTTACGCAATAATAGGCATCGTTCCCCACGCGTTGTTTTCCTGGTATTTTTTCCTCACCATCGAAAGCGTCTCATGGGCAATATTCTATGTAACTTTTCTTTTGATATTATGGGGAGACTTGTCCCAGCCGGGCAATAGAGAGAAGTATTATGTAATCGGCGTGGTCCCCTCTTTTCTAACTGAGATGGTCAGCACGCTTTCAACTCAGTATGTATTGCAGATTGAACAGACTAGCGCCTTTTCATTGGCTAGTTTCTTCCTGTTCCTAGCGGTTTTGCCCCTACTATACGCCCCTGAAACTCTGCCTGAAAGAAAGATTGAGCTTAGGAGGCTCAGAAAGTACGTTGAAAAAGCAAAAAAGCTTCAACAAGAATATGTGTAGAAAGCTATTGGGAAATAGAAGCTTCCTCGAGGACATAAATTTAGAGTCACGGAGTGCAACAGCCCATGAATGAAATCAATGTTAGGAAAATGCTGAAGGAACATGGCTACTCTGACAGAGTTATCAAAAATATCCTAGTGTGGTATTTAAAATAACTGATTTTCTTATCGGGGTATAACTGTAGCAACAACTTTGATCTTAGAGGAGAAAAATACTATTTTCCTCGGCCTTTCTTTTGCTCACGGCGTGAATAGCAGTCAACAATACTCAAGAAAAGATGCGCATAATAGGACGTATAAGGTTAGAAATGTTTGGTTTTCGTGGCTATTGTTCCTAGGATTTTTATGAATGGATGGTCTGGTTTTTCGATGGCGAATATCTGTGTTCCTCCGGCTCGAAGTATGTCACAGAAGCAGGGAATGACCTCTAGGAGAGGAAGGTTGTATGCGGTTACGAGTTTTCTAGATAGACTTCTTTTCTCGGTTTTGGACGACAGCATTTCAATGGGCACTTTATTCATTATAAGAAAAGTTTTCTTGTCGAAAAGTTCGTAGAGTTCATGAATCATTCGCTGGGTCCCCTCTATATCTGACGCGTCTATGCTTGTAACTACTAGCACAACGTCAGCGCTAACGATGCCGTTTATAGATGAGTATTGGAGTCCGGGGCTCGTGTCGAGGATCACGTAGTCGAGCCGCATGTCGTTGAGGAGCGACGTTTTAAGGGATAAGAGCCGTCCTAGAGCCTTCATCTCCCACTTTCGATCTTTCGCTGACATCTCTCGAATTGCTTCGGTGGTGGGGTTTGCTAGCCCGACCAAAAATCTTCCTTTTCCGGTGTGCGTTTGGGTCAGATCAATCAAAACCTTTTTGATCTCGCAAGCGCCGTTGAGATAGTCGTTCAACCAATATTCGGTGCTGTTAGTTTTGAAGGCGGCATGAAGGCTTGGGGCGCGGAAGTCCATATCTAATAGGCAGACGCTTTCTCCCTTGCTGGCATGCATTGCGGCTAAGTTAACGGAGATCAGCGTCTTTCCCGTCCCGCCTTTGTAGGAGTGAAGCGCAATGATTTTTCCCATATCCATCACCTCATGTTTCCTTCTCAACACAGAAGAAGGCCTTACGCCCCCTTCTCTCCTTCTTTAAGTATCCCATCAGTACTAGCTGATTCAAATAGCCGCTTTCAACCGCCCTCGCCCGTTTAGTTTGCTCAGCCACTTCCTCAGCCGTCGCGTTACCAAGCCTAGAAATGGTCACAGCTGTTTTTCTTAGGTGATCCGGCAAAGAGAGCAGAGTCATTACATCTAAGACGTCGGGTATGCCTTGATCTGCCTTTTCGCTGTGTTTTTGTATTTCGATCATTACCTCCATTTTTTCGTTTAGGCGATCAAGGCTTTCCTTTATCCTCTCTAATATTTGGGTGGCGTTTCTCTCCATGGTCCTTGCCGTTGTCACGGTTTAGATCTCCACCTGTGTATAACACAACTACAGAAATGTAGGAGTAAGTGTCTATTAAGTCTTACGATACACTTCTTCATATTTCTGATAAAATGGCGACCAAAACAAATACTGCCACTAAGCACTCGTACCCTAATTTGCCTTTACCCATACCACACTAGAAACCACAATAAAGAGTATGGCAAACCAGAAAAAGCGCACGAGTGTTTGAACGGCAAATAGGGCCATTTCTTCAAACAATGTTAACATCCAAAATATTGTACCTTCAGTATCGCTTATAAGCCGTGTTTCAACCTCAGAAATATTCCAAGAAGAAAACTATTGCAAATTAACAACATTGAGTTTCAATGACAAGTGATTGTGTAGAACTTTTAACAATGGATTTAGTATTCCACTTTGGTTAAAAAAAGAAATTAACTCTTAAAGGAAACATGAAGAACAGAAGCCCTCGAATGCTTTGATGCGTGTTCGGTTAGTAAAGTGATGGAGGGAGGCGGGCACGAGCTTCCTCAATAATTGGAAGTGTAGCTTGAAGTTCCCTAAAGTACTTGAGTACAGTCCTGCCTCGATCGGTGATGGCATAGACGATTCTTTTTTTGCCGATAGTTCTTTCTTCCACTAGGTTTTGCTTTATCAAAAAGTCTAAGTATTGCTTTAAGACGCTGCAATTGACATTGGCCTTATACATGATGTGGGTGAGTTTTAGGGATCCGTGGCGAGCTAGAACTTTGAGAATGTCGATGTACATCTCAAGTTTTGATCTTCGCATGTTCAGGTCCCTTTCCTTCTTATTTTTCGCGGATTAAGTATAAATTGTTTATGGATTAAAACTACGTTTTTTAGTCGTTTTAGCCCTGCTAATGGGCCCGTTTGGATTGAATTCTCAGCAAGATGGCCATTCGATTCTGAAAGGCGGTGACGAGGTCGTCGGCCAGGATTTGCTGTAGCTCTTGTGAAAGCACTTTTGCTTCGTCTGCGAAGGCCTCCATCACTCTCTTTTCGAGTTGTTTACGTCCTGCAGGGGACAATACACTTTTCAACTTTCACCCTCCATCCACTTTGAGCATTTGTTGACCGTTTGCTTTTAACTAGTTTATGAACTTGAAATATGAATTCTGGATACAGGCGTCTTCGCGGTTTTATTCGAATACAGAAATCGAAGCAAAGTGACCGTAGAGGAAACTGGGGCCGGGTTAGCTCCTAGTAAACAGCCGTTTCTAGCTGGCGAAAGTATATTCGGATTCAGACCTCTCCTTAATGGTTTTAAAAAACCTTGCAAGAAAGCCAAACGCCAGCTGGAAGGGCAATAAGCGAAATAAAGAAACTGTGGCTCTCTCAGGGATTATGCTGGCAACATCTGCGCGGATGATGATGCCATATTGGCGCAAGAATTTTAAGGCATCTGGGAGAGGCGAAAAATCGGGTGAAATAAAATACACGATCATATCCCCATGAGAAGCCAGCCACCACAACAGTCATTTCATTTAGAGGGGGCTATATAGGGGGTCTAGGAAGAAAGAGACAACAAGCCAACGAAACCCAGTTTAGAAATGTTTAATAAACCCTGATAAACCAGATGAAGTAGACGAGGAAGATAGAATGCCCAAGGAGTTCACGTATTGCGGCTATACGCTGAAAGAGCTGCAAAGCATGTCCATGGACGAGTTCATCCGCTTGCTACCCTCAAGGCAACGCCGAAGCCTGCAGAGAGGACTGACCCAAGAGCAAAGAAACCTTCTCGAAAATGTCCGGAAGGCCAAGGAGGACTTGAAACAGGGACAGAAAACGCCCGTGAAGACCCATGTCCGAGACATGGTGATTCTGCCGGAAATGGTCGATGTCACCATCCTCGTCCACAATGGAAAGGAATTCACGTCTGTGGAAATAGCTCCCGAAATGATTGGGCACTACCTAGGCGAATTCTCCATCACCAATAAGCCTGTTAAGCATGGGTCACCAGGCATCGGAGCATCAAGGTCCTCCATGTACGTTCCTTTGAAATAGCAGAGCGTCTTGAGTTTTAAAGCGTATACCCAACCCTAAGCTTCCTCACATCGCTATGACGAACTTAATATCTTCCCTTTTTCATTCACATAGGGAAAGACCATGCGAATTTTGAAGGCAACAGCGGACAACATTCTGGCTGCTTCAAAAATCGTGAGGAGGGGAGGTCTAGTCGTATATCCCACCGACACAGTGTATGGGCTGGGTTGCGACCCCCTCAACGTCGAGGCAGTTAAAAGACTTTTCAAGGCGAAGGGTGAAAGGAAAAAGCCCCTACCTATACTGGCATCAGATATCGAACACGTGGAAAAAATAGCCCACCTGTCAGGGAGGGCTAGAAAGATCGCGGCTAGGTTTTGGCCCGGGCCACTCACCCTCGTCGTTCCTAAGAAGCCCGCTCTTCCAGACGTTGTTACCTGCAACCTAGACTCGGTGGGCGTGAGGGTTCCGAAGCATGACATAGCTCTTCAGCTCATGCGTTTATCAAAGGGTCTCCTCGTGGGAACCAGCGCCAACAAAACAGGGGAAAAACCGCCGAAAACCGCTTATGAGGCTGCTGAACAGCTAGGGAAAGAGGCAAACGTAATCCTCGATGGGGGACCCACCGCCCTCGGCACGCCATCAACCGTGGTTGACCTAACCTCGGAAAAGCCAAAAATCCTTCGTGAAGGACCCATACGTTTAGAGGATGTTCTGCAACTTTAAGCCGTCAAGAGAATTTTGAAGACCGTACTGAAGGGCTTTACTTTCTCCGTTTTTTCGGTGATGAAGGAGAAGATTTAGCTAGCGCTGAGTTGTCAAGAGAGCTGAGTGCTCAATTACTAAGTCAATTAGCGCCTCCCTTTCAAGCCCCTCTTTCCTCAACTTAGCCTTAAGTTCAAGGTCAGAAATGTTAAACAACCTTTTGATGCCTTCAATTTTTTCGTCGGTCAGTTCCAGGATGTTGTCGTCGCGCTCGCCAGATATGGTCTCAGAGATGATTTCTAAGGTCGCAGTTGTCTTTTGCCGCGTTTCAGCTATGATGAGAACAGTGACTTGCGAGGATTCAGGTCTAATTCCAAGCATCTCCAAGGCTTTGGTGATTTGACGTTGGGCTGAGGCGAAAAGAAGCGCTTCCACCGCCAAGCTTTTTGAAATGTTTTGCTTGTTTTTAAAGGCGTTTAAGGCATTTAAGGCGGCGAAATAGAGGTGCTCCCATCCCGCTATCAAGGTCGCGTCAAAAAACTGGACATGAGCTTCTTTCTCTCTCTTTCGAACAAGGTTGAAGAAGTTGTTAACGTCTTTGATTTTGACGTTTCTGAAGCCGACTATGGCGACGTACATGTTAAAGTCTTCCAGTTTTTTGATCAAACTTGGCCCTCAAGTATTTCTTGGATGAATCGCTGTACGAGCTTGCGGTCTAACCCGCATCGCACCAAATTTTCCTTGGCTTCCTCAATGGATTTTCCTTGACCCCTATACTTTTCGACAATGTTTCTAACGGTTTCTTTTCTTTCCCAAGGGAAAATGACCCATGAGCTCGTTTCTTTTTCATACCAGTCTGGAGGCAGGATGCTCCAGGGCTTATAATAGATGGTTGCGATTTTAACCTCGGTTGCACCATGCTCCCTCAGGTGCGATCGAACGAGGCGGAGGCTTTTACCCGTATCTGAAACGTCGTCCACCACAAGAACTTTCTTACCCATCACCGACACGGAAACGGGTTGGGTTATCACGGGCTCACCCTTGGTTTCAGCAACCCCCAAGTAAAATTCAGCCTTAACATTGGCAAGTTCAGGGTTTTCAAGCAGATCAGACATGATGCGTGCTGGGGTCCATCCGCCTCGTGAAATGCCCACAATGACATCCGGCCTAAAATGGGCTTTTCGAATTCTATTGGCTAGATTTAACAGTAGTTCATAAATTTGCTCCCACGAAGGAACCTCAAATTCCAACTCTGAGCTCAAGGTTCTTCTCCCTATGAAAAGCAAAATTAAAGTGAAACAACAAGCAATTTAAACTTTGTCGCTTCAAAAGTGTGAACGAAGACTAAAATATTTAAAGCGCGTTATGATATAAGCCCGACGTAAGGAGTGAGAGGCTTCGGTAGTTAAGGGAAAGACAAGAAAAAGTCGTTGTAGAAGCTGTTAAGAAGCTCGGTCGTCCTCTAGATAGAATTGTTAAGGAGGACTACTATGATCCTGAGACGAAAGTCGTAGGATCTATTAAAGGCCTTACGCTCCACTGTGCAAATTGGAAGACTGAAGGTATATTAAGAATGTTGTTTAACGTTCTTGATCCAGATGTCAATAAAGATTCGAAAACCTCATTGTTTACATGTAAGCATGTTCCTAAAATCAAACCCAAAATTTTTTTAAGACGCTACGACATCATAATTCTTCGCACACGCTAGTGATTGTTATGGGCCAGGAAATAGGTCTAACTGACAAATTAATTCTAGAGTCATTGCTAAATAGGAACAGGTGCGCAACTGAACTTTATGACGAATTGAAGGGAAGGGAGAGCATCACATCAGTTATAGCGGTTGCCCATGCGCTGGGGGATTTAGAGGTGCGAGGATTGGTTCGAGTTGTAGGTCGAAAAACGAGTGGATTTATGGGAGTTCCGGAAGAGCCCGTCTATTCGTTAACGTATAATGGCCGGCAAGTAGTTGAGAAGATGAGCAAAAAGTGATGCCTTCTTCTTGTGGCTAAGGTGACACTAAAACTGAAAATTACCGTTAAATATTATGCGATGCTTTCAAACCTGATGGGAATTAGAGAGGATTCGTTGGATGTGAGAGAACCTACTGTTAAGGGTGTAATTGAAGACATGACTAGAAAACATGGACAGAAGTTTCTTGAGTACCTAATCGATTCAAAGACCGGAGATCTTCGATATGGTCTTATGATTCTCGTCAATAATAAGAGCATACATTATCTTAATGGTTTGAATACACGGTTAAAAGAGGGAGATGTGGTAGCTTTCATACCAGCGGTGGCTGGGGGTTAATTATTAAATTCCCTCGTTGGCGGTTTGGAGGCTTAACCCGGAGGCTCATCAGGTTCTATCACTCAGCTCAAGCCTCCTAACATGAAGAATTGCGGCATTTATGAATGAAAGAATTTAATAATTCTAGCGCGCAATATCTTAAAGAGGCTATGAAAATGTCGACCTATAAACCCGAAAAAATAGTGGAAACAGATAACTTGTTTCTGCCTTGTGTAAGGCGTTGGTTCCCTAAGAAACCTATACTGATTGTAGAAGGAAAGGGCGCCATATTAAAGGATTCGCAAGGGAAAGAGTATATGGATCTCTTCGCATCCCATGGGGTCGCTACAATGACGGGATACAATCATCCTGCCGTTGTGGAGGCTATAAAAGAACAAGCAGATCGGTTGTATTCTTTATCTGTTGATTTTCATAATCTTCCACCAATAAAGTTGGCCGAGAAACTTATGGAAATCGCACCTAAGTCTCTTAACAAGGTTTTTTTCGCGAACTCGGGGGCCGAGGTAGTTGAAGCATCCCTTTTCCTTGCAAAGAAGTATACGAAAAAATATGAGCTTATTACGCTGTATGGAGCGTTTCACGGAAGAACACATGGAGCCAGAAGCTTGGTAGGCTACGCCCCCTATAAACGGGGAGTAGGCCCATTTTTACCTGGTGTAATACGACTTCCTTCATACTATTGTTACCGTTGTCAGCTTGGCCAAGAGTACCCTAATTGCGATCTTCAATGTGTCAAGATACTTGAAGATGCATTGCTGTATGAATCGGCAGGGGATCCTGCTGCTTTTATCGCAGAGCCAATTCAAGGCACGGCAGGAAACATACCTGCACCTGACAACTATTTCAAGGAAGTAAAAAAAATACTTGACAAACATGGCATCATTCTAATCTTAGATGAAATCTACACCGCTTTAGGAAGAACTGGAAAAATGTTTTGTTTTGAACATTATGGCGTGGTTCCAGACATCATGACTATGTCGAAATCTTTGGGAAACGGGTTACCTATATCCGCCCTAGTGACAAGTAATGAGATCGCCCAAAGTTTTGCGCCTCCTGAGCCAACAATGTACTTCACCACTTTTGGAAGTAATCCTACGATGGCAGCTGCTGCACTTGCGGTAGTCAACACAATATTAAAAGAAAGACTGTGGGAACGCGCTGCCAAGTTGGGCAAATACTGGATGAAGGGTCTGAAGGAACTACAGGAGAAACATGAAATAATAGGAGATGTAAGAGGGAAAGGATTGATGATAGGTGTAGAATTAGTGAAAAACAGGAAGACGAAAGAGCCTGCTAAGGAAGAGTCATTGAAGTTAAAAGAGGAGGCTAGAAAGAGAGGTATATTTATTGCCGCTGGTTTTGGCTGGCTAGCAAATACCATTGAGATGCATCCACCAGCAATAATGACGGAAGAGCAAATTGACAGAGCCCTAAGCATTCTGGAAGAATCATTTAAAGCAATAAGTTAAAAGTTGATGAGAGTTGGTCTATGACGACGTTAGTGACTGGTGGAAGCGGCTTTATTGGCTCTTATGTGTTGCGTAGACTGGTGGAAAAAGGAGAAGATGCTATTTCATACTCCAGAAGCCCTCCTCCAGAAGATGTAGTTGATAAAGTAACCGTTGAAACGGGGGATGTTAGATACTTAAAACGTATTATTGATGTTATTAAAAGACACGATGTGGAACAGATTGTTCATACCGTGTCGCTGCTTACAGTAGCGTCGCAAACAAACCCCGTGCTTGCCTTCAATATTAATGCGAAGGGTACCCTAAACGTGTTGGAGGCGGCGAGACTTACGAATGTTAAGCGCGTTGCTTATGTTAGCGGCAGCTCCGTATATGGAATGACAGAGAAGGATAAGTGGGTCACAGAAGACTATCCACGAAATCCTGTAACGCTCTATGGTGCAATTAAATGTTTTTGTGAAGACTTAGGCATGAATTATGTTAAAACCTATGGTTTGGACTGGGTTGCAGTTCGATATCCTATGGTGTATGGTCCGGAAAGGAAACACGGTTTCCTTTCCATACAACATTGCATTGAAGATGCTGTATTTAAGAAACATGTAAAAATTCCCAGTGGGGGAGACCAAAAGTATGGACCCGTCCATATAAAGGATGCTGCAAATGGTCTCGTACTTGCCATATTTGCGAGAGGATTAAAACACAGAATCTTTAACATAGGACCAGGAACTAGTGCAATGTATACGCTTCACGACCTTGCCAATATCGTTAAAAAATTTATTCCTGAGGCTACCTTTGACATTGGTCCGGGTGAAGTAGTAGAAGAGCCACTTCGAGGACCTTTAGATATCACTAGAGCGAGAGAAGAGCTAAACTATGAGCCACAATATCCGCGATTAGAAGACGGGGTAAGAGAATTTATTGAAATCCTAATTAAGAGAGGCATGTAAGTTAGAAGCTATTTTTAGACTTTTTCTTGGGGAAGAACATTGACCCACAAAGCTATTGTTATCGACAACAAGAAGTGCAACGGATGCAGGATATGTGAAATATTCTGTTCAAAGAGACATGAAGGAAAAGTGCTCCCCAGGGCGTCAAGAATAAGGATTTTCCAGTACTTTCCAGGGGTTGATGTGGCTGTAGTCTGTTGTCAGTGTGAGAAACCGCTATGTATGGAAAGTTGCCCTGAGAAAGCCATCACGAGAGACGAAAATAATGTTGTTATAATTCAAGAAGAACTCTGTACAGGATGTGGAATATGCGTGAAAATCTGCCCAGCAACCGCGATCTTCGTGCACCCAACCAAGAACGTCGCCATTAAATGCAACTTGTGTAACGGAGACCCCGAATGTGTAAAGCATTGCCCTGGGAAAGCAATAGAATACAAGATGACACCGTTTGATGCCACAGTACCCCCTGAAGAGGTAGCGAAAGACCTAGTGACATTGCTTTTGACATAATTACATCAGTGAAGTGGTAAAAATGGGAGAAGGCTTTGCTGGCAAAATCTTAAACGTAGACCTATCGGAGCAAAAAATACTGAAAGAGCCCCTCAAAACAGAGAAAGTTAAAGGATACATCGGCGGTAAGGGATACGCAGCCAGGTTGCTTTGGGAAAGAACACCAGCTAACTTCAATCCTCTCGGTCCAGAAAACATCATAATCCTTGCAACTGGTCCTTTAACAGGGACGCTATGCCCGTCTACGAGGATGTGCATTGTAACTAAATCTCCCCTAACCGGAACATTTGATGACTCATACGTTGGTGGACACTTCGGACATGAATTAAAGTTCGCCGGATATGACTTTATTGTGATAAGCGGTAAGTCGGAGGAGCCCGTATACATTTGGATTGACGATGAAAACGTCGAGATCGAGAATGCCGAGTGGCTTTGGGGAAAAGACACTTTTGAGACCGAAGAGAGAGTTAGGGAGAAACACAAGGATAGAACGATAAGAGTTGCTTGTATTGGCCCCGCCGGAGAAAAACTGGTTCGATACGCCCATGTGAACGTTGACCTCTACAGACAAGCAGCAAGGGGAGGAATAGGAGCCGTAATGGGGGCTAAGAATCTAAAGGCCGTAGCCGTTCGGGGAAGCGGCTCAGTAAATGTAAAAGACTCTGTAAGATTTGAAGAACTTGCCTTAGAAGCTTACGAGGCGATAGACCGAAATGATAGCCTCTACACAATGAAGAGATGGGGAACGGGCAGGTCAGTCCTCTTCTCAAACGACCAATGCCTCTACCCAACGAGAAACTATCAAGCAACCACATTTGAGGGAGCAGAAAACTTGTCTGGTGAAGCTATGGAAAGAAAACTATGGGTCAAGGGAAAAGCTTGCTTTGGTTGCCCGATACACTGTGGGCACCTCGCAGTGGTGAAGTCCTCAGACTACGCGGGAACAATCGTTGAAGGAGTGGAATACGAAACCACCGCACTACTCGGCGCCGACTGCGGCGTCGACAATCTAGCCGCCGTAGCACACGCCAATATGCTCTGCGACAAATTAGGCTTGGACACTCTGTCAACAGGAGCCACCATAGCATGGGCTATGGAATGTTATGAAAAAGGAATCTTAACAGACAAAGATACAGACGGCTTGAAACTCAACTTTAAAAACCACAATGCAATGAACAAAATGATTGTGAAAATAGCTAGAAGAGAGGGCATAGGAGATCTATTAGCGGAGGGTGTCAAGAGAGCGTCCGAAAAAATCCGCAAAGGGTCAGACAAGTTCGCTATGCACGTTAAGGGATTAGAACTACCAGGTTGGGCGATCAGAGCGGCACCATCAATGGGGCTAGCATATGCAACAGCAGATAGGGGTGGATGCCATCAGAGGGCATGGCCAATCGCCTATGAACTCGGTTCCAAAACCCCAGACGGAAGACGTCTAGAAAGATACGGCACAGAAGGTAAAGCTTCCGTAACAAAACATGATCAAGACCTAACTGCCGCCCTCTATTCACTAGTGGCATGTGACTTTGCAACAGGAGCTATAGGAGCAACTCGATACATAAATCTATTAAACGCAGCAACCGGCTGGACGTACAACATGGAAAGATTCATGGAAACAGGAGAAAGGATTTGGAACCTAATTAGAGCCTTCAACTTAAGGGAGGGAATCAGAAAGGAGGACGACACCTTACCGCCTAGAATTTTTGAAGAACCTCTACCATCAGGAATCGCGAAGGGGAGACTTCTTCCCAGAAAGGACTTTGAGAAAATGAGAAATGACTATTATGAACTTAGAGGCTGGGACATCAAGACGGGAATGCCTACTTATGAAAAACTTAAAAAACTCGGATTAGAAGACATTGCAAAAACATTTTAGCGTAAGTGAGGGCGCCTTGATTCAAAGTCATGGTGCCCTGTTCAGGGCGGATAGGCATAATAGTCCATCGCTAAGTGCTTCCATAATATATAGTCAGAAAAAGTTCTGTAGTTCCTTTCGAAGTTCTTAAGAGCCTCTTTACAATTTGTTTTCCCCCTGACGAAATCTAGAAGCATCGACGGATAACCTTTGGCAGATAAGTTATGCTTATTAGCTATTAGCTGCGCTCCAATGACATCGTTATTACTAGCATTTACAACGAGTTTTATTTGCAATCCTTTGACACCCTTTAACACATGCAAACTTGAAGGCATTATATCTATTACCTCAGCTTCGAGATTAGCTTCACGAGCACTCTCTGTAGTTTGTCCTATACTCACAATGTATAAATTAAAGAAATCTTCGTCTTGAGCCCTTAGAAATCCCTCGCTTTCAATTAACCTTCCTGCAGAGTTACTTCCCGCTATCTGCCCTTCGGCAGCAGCTAAACTTCCAATTGGAACGTAGGTATTACGCTTAGTTATTAGCTCCGTGACTTCTACACAGTCTCCCGCGGCATAGATGTTTTCAATGGATGTTTGCATGCGATTATTAACTATTATGCCAGACTCTCCCCTCGCTATTCCAGCTGCTTTAGCAAGCTCTATGCGAGGCTTTACCCCTGTAGCAAACACCACCAAGTCTGAGTAAATCTTACCTACCGAAGTTTCAACCCACTTAACACGATCGTTCCCACCGATTTCCTCAATAGATACGCCCGTTAGTACTCTAATACCGTATCTCTCTGCAGTATATTGAACAGTTTTAGCTAAATCTGCTTCAAGGACCATTCGAAGGATGCGTGAGCGAGCCAAAAGGTTGACATTAAGCCCACGCTTCGCCAGTGCCTCGGCTGTCAATAACCCAACGAAACCAGCCCCTACAACGGTTGCGGAGCTTGCTTTCTTCGCCAATCTTCTTATCAATGAGGCGTCATGGAAAGTTCTCAACGCAAAAACACCTGGTTTAGTAACGCCTTCTAACATTGGTTTAGTAGCATATCCACCAGTGGCTAAAATCAATTGATCGTAGTCGACTATGTCCATATTGCCTTGGGAATTAATACACTTGATTAAGTTATTACTTGAGTCAATATCGATCACTCGCACGCCAGCTCTCGTTTTAACATTTAGAGAAGACAAATAACTCTGAGGAAATATTGAAATTTCCTTACGCCTTTTGACGTCTCCCCTAATGACGGATATCAAAGCTGGACGTCTATAGGTGAAGGGTTCTTCATCTAAAACCGTAACCTTCGAGCTGGCACATGCCCTTTTTGCTACATCAGATGCTATTAATCCGGCGGTTCCACCACCAATCACTACTATCTTAGGAGAGAACATCAACACCACTAGTTAGTTAGCGGAAGACTTTAAATATACTTCGACTCCTAATCGATTACCTAAATACGGGCTGAATGGGTCAGCGGGATCCTTAACCACACCAAGAAAGTCGAACGTCAACAACATAATATTAATAAGTCAAAGGACTAACATGCTTATAAACCGCAAAACTTAGAATGAAAAAATCTATTTTAAGCATTAATGTGTAGAGTGTCAGAGGGAAGAAAATGGTTAGGGAATTAACGCCAAAGGAAAGGTTAATGAATGCATTGTTCGGTAAGCCTATTGACAGGGTTCCGACCTTCTGTTCTGGTTGTTCACAGACAGTTACTGTTGAATGTATGGAAGCTATAGGGGTTTATTGGCCTGAAGCCCATAAAGACCCGGAGAAAATGGCTAAACTTTCGGCATCCGTTTATGAGTTGACTGGATTAGAAGTAGCGGGTGTTCCGTACTGTTTGACAGTTGAGGCTGAAGCTTTAGGATGCAAAATCAAATGGGGCGAAAAAAAGGATGATATTCCACAAGTGCTTCAAACGCCGTACAAAACGCCTAATGAAGTCAAAATTCCAGATAATTTCCTCGACCTTGAACGGGTGCCAGTTGTGTTGAGGGCTATAAGTTTATTAAAGGATATGGTTGGAGATACTTTACCTGTTGCTGCTGGTTTAACTGGGCCTCTCTCTCTTGCTGGGCACCTCTATGGAATAGAAAACCTCCTCAGAGGAGTGATAAGGACTCCAGAGAATGTTCAGGGATTTATTGAGGTGGCCTCTGAAGTAGGGTCGATATTTGGCAAAGCTCTTTTTGAGGCTGGCGCGTATACTGTTACAATCGCTGACCCAACCACGTCTTGCGACTTGATAAGCCCAAAAACATTTAAAGAATTTGTTAAACCAGCAATTCAGAAAATTGTTAAAGTAATTGGAAGACCTACATTCTTACATATATGCGGCAATGCAACTCCCATACTTGGTGAAATGGCAGACACGGGCGTCAACGCAATTAGCGTCGACGAGAAAGTGAATATATCCCAAGCGAAGGCTCTTCTTGGCAACAAAGTGAAAATTGCGGGAAACATATCTACAGCAAATACCTTACTCCTCAAAAAACCTGAGGATGTTAAAAAAGCGTGTAGAAAGGCTTTAGAAGCAGGCGTGGACATCTTGGCCCCTAGCTGCGGCATCGCACCAAGAACTCCTAATATTAACATAAGGACTTTGGTTGAGGCGGCCAGGAGTTTCAAGCCCATTCCAAGAATACAACCAGATTTGATATGATGGCCCTGGCTGCGACTTCTGGATCAAAACTCCCACCGACCACATAAAAGCCCTCGTAGACGCAACCATCGGATTTGGAACACCACTATGAAGAAGGTGAAAACTGAAGGGTTAAAAGTTGAGTCAAGACAGTTATAGCTGGTGGCTAAAGTGAATGGGCTAACAGAAAATTTAGTGAATTTTTTGGTGGAAGCAGAGCGCAAGGACTTTCCGAAGAGTACGATCGAAGCTGCAAAAATGGCTATACTTGACGTTGTAGGATGTTGCATAGGAGCTTGCAACACAGATGTTGGATTAATAGCGCGAAGAGCCCTGGTGGAGTTAGGGAACAAGAAAGAAGCTACGATTCTTGGCACAGGGGAACAAACCTCATGCATTAACGCCGCTTTTGTTAATGCAACATTAGCTATGGTTCTGGATCTTGACGACATCTATGAAGCGAATTCTTTAATTATCAGTCATCCTGGACAGAGCGTAATTCCAGCAGCACTTGCAGTGGGTGAAAAGATAGGGGCTTCTGGAAGGGACATCCTGACAGCAATAATATTGGGATATGAGGTTGATGTAAGGATTGGAAAGGCTGTTGAGCCAAGAAAAGATGATATTTACAGCTTCGGGACACATCAATGTATTGGCGCATGTGTAGCGACCTCTAAGATCCTTAAATTGGACAAGGCTAAAATGATGCATGCAATAGGGATAGCTGGTGCTCACGCACCAGTACCTTCTACACGTGCAATGTGGTGTTTTAAGACAGAGGAAAGACCTGCATCGTGGACGAGGGATACTGGGGGTGGAGACGCTTTAGTCGGAGTCTTGTCTTCTTTTCTTGCTCTAAATGGGTTTAAGGCATGCCCAAGGCTCTTAGATAAGAAAACGGGATTTTGGATGTTATTAGGATCCGATCATTATGATGAGGAAATAATAACTAAAGATTTAGGAAAGGGCTATGCTATTGAGGGAACCACATATAAAATATATCCATCGTGCAGATTTAATCAATTTGCATTGGAGGGGGTAAGAGAAATCGTAGAAAAGAATCACCTAGGTGCTGATGAAATAGAAACCATAAAAGTAAGGGCAGCACCTACTCTAACAGAAATGTTTTGTTTCTACCCACCATTAACGTCCATTGATACGGCATCAAGTCTCCCATATCTCGTCGCAATGCTCTTAGTATCTAAAAATCCAAAAACAGATACAGCACACTGGTATAAAAATTATGGGGAGTGGCTGCAAACAGAGGAAGTTAGGAAAGTTGCAGAGAAAGTTAGAATTACTGGAGATGAAGAATTGGGAGAAATCCTCAAAAATGAGAGAAAACCACTCTCGATTGTTGAAATAATAGCGAAAAATGGAAAGCTATTCGAAGCCTGCGTAGAGTATCCAATTGGACATCCAAAAAATCCTTTGTCACAAGAGGAACTTATAGATAAATTTCAGTCATTAACCATACCCAAGGTAGGGGAGGAAAAAGCTAACCTAATAGTCAGTACGATAAAGCGGCTTGAGAAAGTAACCAGCATCTCTGATGAGATAAAGAACTGGTCCAATGATGGTTTAGCACGCTGAAAAAACCTTATCGTCATCGCGTGCTATAATAGGATAACGCCTCAGTCAGCTTTCTCCAGCTACATCGTTTAGCAAACTTTAGCGTAAGTAGCAATTGAGAACTTGAACCGAACTCTAAAGTGTTGAAGTAGGCCTATAAGAGGATTGAATACACTGACTTATCTAATGATTTCTACGGAAAGGAAAGTAAGGAAAAATCAAAGCCAATGTCTTCTAATTCTTTCTTGCTTTTATCATACAACTTTAAGTATTCCTCAGAGGGAGTCACTGTTGTCATGTCATAGCACTCTCTGAAACTTTTGCCAATGGGCGCTTTGGGTAGATTGTCCTCATACTTTGCCAATAACTTTTGCACAATTTCATTCGCATCTTCTCTTTTCATTCCCGCTTCCGCAACTATATGACCAATTTCAGCAGACATTCTCGCTTCCATGCCTGTGCAGTGCTCAGGGTATTTATTTCTAGCTGCTGCTGCAACATCTAAGTGAGTCCCAGAAACAGTTGCAACGGTACTAAATGCTGCTAACTCATGTATGATCATTTCAGTGCATGGTCCTGCTGCCATAAACTCATTTGCCGAATGTATTAAATGCGTGTTTCTGCTGAGAGCTTGTGCAGTAAGACTGATAAGCCACAACATTTCTCGTGTGGTGTTGCAATTTTGATAAATATGAATGGGGAAGTATAGGTGCCACTCTGCCTGATATATTAGCAGACCTAGAAAGTGATGAGCTATCGTTACTATGGAAGTTCCCTCTGGTCCACCAGCATAACCACCCATTATTGGCCCATATAATCCGCCGAGAACGTTGCCTGCCTCTAAAAGATACGTTGCTTTGTTTAATCGCTCATAGTCGATTTTCATTTCTCCTAGGGCAGCTACTAGGAAGCCGTCTGTCTTTCTAACTCCAAATTCAGGTCTATTCGCCGCTATGATGGCAGCTGTCTTTTCCGCACATGCAATCACGTTGTGGCAGCCGAGGTCTGGTCTACCTGCTGCTATAGCGGCTTCTCTTGTCCAGATAGCGTTCCAGATAGAAGCAAGTACTTCGAGGGGAGTGCCTGACTTTATTTTCATGCCACGAAAGCTTTGAAGGGATGGCCCGCTGAAGGTGTCAGCCAAAGGCTCTTGCGCATAACTTCGCATTACGTTAAGAAAAATCTCCTCTGACACCGGGGTGCCTACTGCAGTAAACAAACAAAATGGAGGTTCCCTGTCCATAACGTCTCTTTTCCTCATAGTTGCTGAATCGCTTCCTTCGCCGAAAGTCACAGTCTTTGGTGCATCTCTGAGAGCCTCTTTAACCTCCTCCTCCTCGAATTTGATTAACCGACTATTGTCAATGCATAATACTCCAACGTCAAGGAATAGGTCTAAAGCCGCTCGGAAGGCATCATCGACTAAATCATTGTTCGTTGGAATCGGTTGTTTGGGGTCATACTTAATATCATACTCTTTTAATAATTCAGAGAGTTTTGATGCAATCTTTAAATCAAAGTCATGCTCTTTGCAGAATGGCCCTGTATCTACTCTTTTAATTACATCAAGTATTCTAATCATGACTTCTCCCACATGGTTCATGCCTTAACAATCTCTTCGCCACTCCCACAGCCTCGCTCGCATCCTTTCCATACCCGTCAGCACCTATTTCTTCTGCCCATTCTGGTAGTACCGGAGCACCTCCAACCATTACTTTATATTTCTGCCGAACTTCTGTCTCCCTCATTAACAATATAAGCTCTCTCATATATTCCATCGTGGTCGTCATAAGTGCAGATACAGCTATGATATCTGCGTTAATTTCATCCGCCTTCTTCACAAAATTTAAGAGTGGAACGTCTTTGCCGAGATCAAATACTTCAAATCCGGAAGCGCTCAGCATGATGGATACTATGCTCTTTCCTATATCATGTATATCTCCTTGGATAGTGCCTATAACAACCTTACCAATTTTAGTCTTCGACAATTCTTCTGGCATCATCCTTGGCTTGAGAACAGCTATGGCTGCATCCATGGCATCCGCCGCTACCAACACATCGGGAAGGAATATTTCGAGTCTACTAAATTTTTCTCCAATAATTTTCATTCCTTTCATTAGTCCATTTTCAATAGCATCAATTGGCGTTATCCCAGCATTCACGGCGTCTTCAGCGATCTTTTTCGCCAGTTCAATGTCACCATCGATTATTACCTTTAATAACCTTTCAAAGATCTCACTCTTAGTCAAGCGAGGTCACCTTTTTTTTAGGTTTAGAACTCTTTAAGGATTTAAGCATTATGCCAAAAATGTTTACTTAAGTTTGCGGTCTATAAGCATCTAAATATTTATATGAAGGTCTACCCATACTAGTGCAAAAGTGAGAATTTTGTCGAAGGAAAGATGGATCCTTGGATATGATATTTGCGCAGAGAGAATATGGGAGCCTTGGAGCCCCTCTAATTTCGAGATTTTAAAGGATACAATTGATATTCATATACATGCGGGGTCAGGTAGAATCGATGAGTATATGCTTGCAAAGCAAGCGACAGAGGCTGGCATGCGAGCTATTGTATTAAAATCATGGCACTCCATGTCCGTTGATGCAGCTAGAGTGGCCGACGAGGCCGTTCAAGAATGGACGGCGCAGAGAGGTTTAAGGCCGGTTAAAGTCTTTGGGGGAGTCGTTTTAAACCGTCCTGTAGGAGGGTTAAATCCAGAAGTAGTACGTCTTGCGCTCCAATTCGATGCCAAAGAAATCTGGATGCCAACCAGTTCAGCCGGAGCATACTTAGAAAGAAAGGGGATGAGCAAACAAGAGGCAAGGACAAAGGGTGGAATCTACATTCTTGAAAATGGAGAGCTGGTGCCTGAGGCTAGAGAAATAGTTGACCTTATAGCTGATTCAGACGCTGCTCTTTCGTGTGGACATTTATCTCATGAGGAGATTCTAGTTTTGATTGAGGAAGCCAAAAATACTGGTGTCAAAAACGTTATTGTAGATCATCCTCATCTGGGCTCTGTTAATGCTCCACTAAATGTACAGAAGGAAATGGTCAAGAAAGGAGCTTATTTAAATCATACTTTCATAACTCTTATGCCATTGTTTGGTACTTTAAACCCATGTGAAATGGCTGAGGATATAAAAGCGGTCGGAGCTGAACACTGTATAATGTCCACAGACGTTGGACAAATTTTCAGCCCAACACCCGTTGAAGCCATGAGACTTTTCATTCAACACATGCGGGTTTGTAAGTTAAGTCAACGTGAGATAGACTTGATGACCAAGATAAATCCAGCCAAGATTTTAGGACTGGAGTATCAAGTTTAAAAGTCCTTTCTGGTTTAAAACTATCACGTATATTTAAGGAAAACAGCCTTTACCCTGTCTATTGAAGAGATTTCGGCTGTGCCTTAATTACCTCAATGGAGTCCTTTACCCCATTTTCTAAGCGAGCCTGAATATTCTTGAGGCGGCTAATGTATTGTGAAATACGCTAAAAACATTTTTAAGGGAAAAGGCACTTACCACTACTTCAACATTGGGTTCGGGAAAGAAAATGAAAGAGGAACTGATTGAGAAGTTAAAAGAAAGTATAATTAGATACGACGAGGAAGCCGCAAAAAAGACTGCAGAAGCGATTGTTAAGGCAGGGATAAATCCTTTAAGGGCCATAGAGGAAGGTATATCCACGGCCGCAAGCGTAGTAGGGGACAAATTTGAGAAGGGAGAGTATTTCCTACCCGACGTTCTTCTAAGTGCTGATGTAATGAAGGTAACCTCAGATATTTTAATGAAAAATGCCTCCGAGGAAGAGAAGGAAAAATTGGAACGTAGGAAGCTTGGGAAAGTCGTGATAGCCACGGTTGCTGGTGACATTCATGACATTGGGAAGAACATTCTAGCTGCGCTCTTAAGCGCACGCGGCTTCGAAGTTCACGACCTCGGCAGAGATGCCGAGTCCATGAAGATCATAGATCGTGCGCTTGAAGTTAACGCAGATATAATAGCATTATCAGCACTAATGACCACTACTAGACCATCTCAAAAGGAGGTTATAGACCTCTTAGAAGCTCTAAACAAACGCGACAAGTTTATCGTAATGGTTGGCGGAGGGCCAACTGATCAGGCATGGGCTGAGCGCATAGGGGCAGATGGTTGGGCGGAGAAGGCGAGCGAAGCTGTTATTCTGGCTCAAGAATTAGTTAGGAGGAGATAAACGTGCCAACACCACCCTGGAATCTCTTGGAAGTTCTTGAAAGAATTGAAACGGGTCCAGTATGCATGGAGAAGGATTTCGATGCTAGAATACTAGCCCATAACCTTAAGAGGGTAGTTAAGGAGTATGGCATAACTTACGACCCGGAGATTCCTGTCCTTTCGGATGACTCTCTAGTGGACAATGCATGGAAAGCCGCTTGGGACCTTTATTTATCGGTTGGAACTTATTGCACAACCACGCATAGGAGAGTTTTGTTTAAGGAGGAGGAAATCAAGGAGGCTTTAGCGCTTCTCATAGATAAAATTAGACTTGGATACGGAAAGGATGCTGTAGAATGGTGCCCTAGAAAGGTTGAGGATGAAAGCCGCCCATCATGTCTCTTCGGTCCTATGGCTGTGCCGTGTTCTGAGGAGATATTTGGGCCGCTTCTCATGGCTTATGCAATGGAGCCCTTAGCTGATGGCGTCACAGCACCTGGACTTGAGGAAGTGGATGGGAAGTTCATAAGAACAGGTATGCCATCCGAGATACTGGGTGCGGCCGTTTATATCATGCGCATAAAAGAGGGGTTGCGTAGAGTTGGAAGGCCAGGGCTATTTACTTTAGGCGGGGGGACTGCCCAATCAGATGTCGGTCAGTTATCCATAAGCCCTGCAGAGTGGGGCTGTCAACCCACGGACATACGTTTTGTTCCCACAATAAGCGAACTGAAGATCGATAAAAGTGCATTAAATAGAATGGTGCATTATCACCAAGATGGATTCATACCAGGTTCGCTAGTGGGACCATTATATGGCGCCTATGCAGGGGTTGAGGGTACAGCAATTATAGGCATAGCTTCACATATTCAGGGACTAGTGGTAAACCAAGGGTATTTCACTGTTTACTTTCCGACACACTACAAATACTTTTGCAATACAACAAGAGAACTCTTATGGATTACAAGTCTAACACATCAAGCTATAGCCAGGAATACACGAATAATTTCAGTTGCAAATGGATTTGCAGCGGCGGGACCATGCACTGACATGGTGCTTTATGAGTCCGCAGCGCACGGTTTAGTAAGCACAGTTTCGGGGGCAGGAGTGTTATTCGAGATGGCTACGGCGTCTAATAAGCATGAGGAGAGAACTACGCCCATGGAAGCTAGAATTGCTTGTGAAACAGGTGTTGCGGTTGCTAAGCAACGCCTAAAGCGTAAGGAGGCTAATGATATAGTCATAGAGATAGTAAAGAAATACGAGGGTAGTGTGGATAAGGCACCACTCGGTAAAAAGTTTCGAGAGTGCTATGATGTTGTAAGAAAGAAGCCAACAAAGGAGTATATAGAGCTTTATAGAAGGGTGAAAAAAGAGTTAGAAAACATTGGGATAACCTATCCATATTAAATGCGGGGAAAAAAATGCAATACATCTTGTTGGTTGATCCTGAAAAATGCGACGGTTGCAGAAGGTGTGAGATGATCTGTTCTCTAGCAAAAACAGGAAACGAATTTAACCCAATGAAGGCTCGCATAAGAATCATGAAAAAGGAAGCAATGGGCATAGATGTTCCCATGGTCTGTAGGCATTGCGAAGACCCCCCATGCCGTAAGGTTTGCTCAACAAACGCGATATATAGAGATAGGAAAACTGGAGCGACATTAATAAATGAGCATCTTTGCATCGGTTGCCGCGAATGTATGTTGGTGTGTCCGTTTGGAGCTTTAGCCTTTGACCCAATAAAGCGAGTTATTATCAATTGCGACCTCTGTCAAGGTAAACCAAAATGTGTGGAAGTATGCCTTAACGACGCAATCAAATATGTTCGAGCGGATCGTGCTGACTTATATAAGAAGGTCAGCGCAATGGAGAAAGAGATGGATGCCATCATAAAAGCTCGAGGAACGCTGGTTGCTGGCGCGACAAGCTAGGTGTGGGCGTGATTTTTATGTACGGTTGGGCTGGAACTATACTGCGTATAAAACTGGATAAACAGAGCATTAAAAAGCAATTAACTCCGAAAGACCTCTGTGCAAACTTTATCGGGGGCCGAGGTTTTAATTCCAAAATACTTTATGATGAAGTGAGACCAGCCATAGATCCTTTAGGGTCAGAAAATAAGCTGATTTTTGGTACTGGCCCACTGGTGGGAACGGTGGCCCCTTGCGCAGGCCGCTGGACGGTTACGGCGAAATCTCCAATTACAGAAGCCTTCGGAGATGCTAACGCTGGGGGGCACTGGGGTGCCGAACTAAAGTGGAGTGGTTATGACTGTATAGTATTCGACGGTGTAGCGAATGAGCCGTCATACCTTTTGATCGACGATGAACACGTGGAACTCCGAGACGCACGGCACATCTGGGGTCTGGACATTTGGGAGACGGATAAAGCTATAAAAGAAGAGATAGGGGATCCCGATATCAAAATCGCCTCAATCGGTCAAGCAGGAGAGAACCTAGTTTCAGCAGCGTGCGTAGTTAGTGACCTTACACGTGGGGCCGGTAGATGTGGCATAGGCGCTGTTATGGGTTCTAAGAAACTTAAAGCCGTAGCGATCCGCGGCACAAAAGGCGTAAAAATAGCTAAGCCGGAGGAATTCCTTAAACTTTGTGAAGAAACCATTGAGCTTGTTAGAAAAGACAAATGGTGGTGGGAACACTTCCGCAAATGGGGAACACCCATTTTCGTGATGCTGTTCCAACACCTAGGGATGTTGCCCACACGGAACTGGAGCGAAGGAACGTTCGAATATGCGGAAGACATTAGCGGAGAGACTCTGTTGAGGAACTACGTATTTAAAAAACGTTCTTGCTTCGCTTGCATCTTTCATTGTAGTGGAGCTTACCTAATACGAGATGGACCCTACGCTGGCTACATGGGCGAAGGGGTAGAATATGAAGCTACCGGCGGATTTGGCAGTAAAATGGGTAATAGGAACCTAGAATCTACACTAGTTTGTAAAACACTCTGTGACCGCTATGGCTTGGACCTCATTAACACAACTGACGTAATTGCTTGGGCGATGGAGTCTTATAACAAAGGCATTCTAACCGAAAAAGATACGGATGGGTTAGATTTAACCTGGGGCAATCACGAAAACATCATAGAGTGTGTACGAAGATTAGCTTTCAGAGAGGGACACTTCGGCGAACTTTTAGCCATGGGCAGTCGTAAAGCCGCTGAGAAAATCGGTAGGGGTTCAGAGTATTATGTCATGAACATGAAAGGAGCTCAGCCTGGATTGGTAGAGCCACGTGGTGGTAAGGCATGGGCGCTATCTTACGCGACCTCAACTCGAGGCGGTTGCCACCTTAGAGGTATGCCAAACTTAGAGTATTATTGGACTCCTCAAGACGCCCTTAAGTATCTTGGGTCAACTAAAGCCGTTGATCGCTTTGCTTATGAGGATAAAGGGCGACTGGTAGCGTGGGTAGAAAACGTCAGAGCCATAGATGACTCCTTGGAACTCTGTAAATACTTGTTCAGAGGCGAACCAAGAGTTTGGGTGGAAATGCCGACCAAATTGTTCAATGCGGCAACAGGGTTAAACTACACTGAGAATGATATTTTGAAATGCGGGGAACGAATTTATAATGTGGAAAAAGCATTTAACACGAGAGAAGGCTTGAACAGAAGTCATGACACTCTTCCCGAACGATATTTCAAAGAATCTATGCCAGCAGGGCCATCTAAAGGAGAGGTGATACCCAGGGACAAATTTGAGGAGATGCTCAATGATTACTACTCTTCAAGAGGATGGGACGTAAAGACAGGTTTGCCAACTAAGAAGAAACTAGAAGAGCTTGGCCTAAAATACATTAGTGATGAACTTGAGAAAATGAACAAATTGGGTAAGACAGAACAATAACGTTCGATCGATGCTCTGAGTGATTTTTCCAAAAACATTTGCACAAACTTTCTCAAGGTTTGAAGCCATAAAACCACCAAACAGTGAGTTAAGACTGAATTTAACGGCAAACCTCTCTTAAGGTTGAGTAGAAGTCCTCCCGGTGTCAAAACGCCTTTCTTAGCCTTAAACACTCAGCTTTAACCACGCCAAACTCGTAGTCTGCTAGGTTTTCGATGTATCAAATGAGTTCAGCCTCGTTTCGTCCAGTTTTTACACGGGCAATTGTGGGGTGTGGACAAAGTCCTTTCGGGTCTGGATTCCAGCCCAAATTGCTCGGGCACATCTTAAATTTGGAAAAGCGCCTAAACCTCGGATTTCTGCATCAAAAGGGGCAAAAGAAATCTTTTCTATTTCTTCATTGATGGAGTCAACCATGCCAAGGGAGATGTCGCCGAGGAACCGTATGGTTGTGTGTCTCTTATTTCAACAGCTCCAATTTCGTTCTTCTAAACAACTGCGGTTGCATCCAGTTCGCTTTTATAAGAGTGATTGGAAGGCCTTAATAGACTTCAGGGTCAATTTTTGCATACGCAATTTGACGAGCTTAAGGTTATTTGCATTAGAGCTAATATTCACTTTATACGTCCAAGTCTTCGCAATATTTCTGTTAAAATCGGTTGTTTGCTTAGGTCCCGGTGCGGAAGGAACATTGCTTGCACATATTCATTTTGAAAGTCCACATCGGAGGCTAGCTCATAGTAGTGCACTCTTGCCGAGATTTCCTCAGCATATTCTCTCATATCTTTTGAAATTAAGCACATTCTTGAACCTGTTCCGGCAGTATTTCCGACAAACTTAATCCTCTCGATGGGTACCTCTGGATACATACCAATAGTTCTAGCACTTTCCGGGTCTATGTAATTTCCGAATGCTCCAGCTACATAAAGTGTGGTTATGTCATCCTTTGTAAGATTCATTCTTCTTAGCAGAATTTCGGCACCCGTGCGTATTGCGGCTTTTGCCTTCTGAAGTTCTCTTATATCTGCTTGCGTTATTGTGATGTCGTCGCCAGTGGCTGTTTCACCTTTCGATGCTATGATGAATTCATACCAACCCTCATGTGTCTTTCTTAGTCTATCTGTTTGATCCGTTAAATCATTGTTTATTTTGCCTTTTGTATCCATAAAGCCGGCTTTCAGCATCTCTGCAAGTACATCTACGAGTCCAGACCCACAAATTCCAACAGGCGACGCGTCATCTATGGTTCGATAATTTATTTCCAATGAGTCAATGTCTATGCCAATTTTCTCGATCGCTCCGGTTGCAGCCCTCATACCATGCTTAATCTCCATGCCTTCAAAAGCCGGGCCAGACGCGCACGAAACGATCATTGTCAAATCTTTATTCCCTAGGGCTATCTCCGTGTTCGTGCCTATATCAATGTCCATTACGATTTCTTCTGATTCAAGCATGTCTACGGCCATGAGATCGGCAACGCTGTCAGCTCCAACGAAACCGCCAATAACAGGTACACAATGAGCATTCGCACGCGGGTGGGATAAGAGGCCTAGCTTTGTAACATCTACATCGATCCCTCGTCGTATTACAGGCGGGTAGGGTGAAAATGCTGTATGCTGAGGCCACAGCTTTAGAAAAAGCATCTGCATAGCAGTGTTTCCAACAAAGTTAAGTTCGTATATTTCCTCGGTTTTCACATCAGCTTTTTTGCAGCATTCATCTATCATCTCATTAATTCCTGACACAACTTTCTTTTGAAGGTCGTCTTGGCCTTTTGGACCCTGCATCATGGCGTAAGTTATCCTCGTCAGAATATCTTCTCCCAACGGAATCTGAGGATTCATTTTCGCAGTAACGGAAACAACATTGCCCGTATTAAGATCCATCAGAAAACCGGCTAATTTTGTGCTACCAATGTCAACAGCGAAGCCGAAACACCTATCCGTGGTGTCTCCGGGCTCAATGGATATGATTTTATTCTTCCATATAATAGCAGTAACGTCCCAGTTTTTTTTCCTGAGATCAATTGGAAGAGTTTTAGCTGCTTCGTAATCAATTTCTAAACCAGCAAGATCATGTTTTTCTCTTAAGGCATCTAAAAGTCTGTCTTCGTCTGATCTAACATCTTGAAGATTCGGCTTCGGCAATATCAGGTGGTGTTTTCTTACAAGTGGGTTAGGCGTTACGGGCACCTCGAGCCCTTCAGTTTGTAGTCTCTGTTTCCCCACTCTGCTTCTCTCAGGAACGAAAATTATGGCTGGGACTGTTAATTGGGCTCGACATGCCAACCTGACATTTGCATTCAATTCCTCTTCAGACAAGAATTTTTGTTCCTTATCTGTGAGAGGATTTAGTCCCTCTTCACCCTTCTGAATCCTAACTTTACATTTTCCACAGGTACCTTTTCCGCCACAGATTGAGGATATGTCTACGCCTAAGGTCTTAGCTGCCTCCATAACAGAAATTCCCGATGGGAACGTTGCTCGCTTGCCATAAGGCTGAAAAACGACCTCGATTTCGGTGGGTGTCGTGTTTAACTACTCCTTTTTCTTTTCCTTTTTCATCACTTCTACAGCAGACAGAATGGTGTCTATCAACATCTTAACTTTGTCAACGGCTTCACTGGCGTCTTTGCCATATGCGTCAGAACCTATTTTGGCTCTCCAGTCTTCATTAACCGCGCCGCCGCCGATCACGGTTTTAACTTTATCTTTTAATCCTTCTTCTTTTAGCTTATCTTCAACAGTCTTCATGGACATGAGCGTTGGTGTCATCAGCGTCGACATCGCTATTACCTGGGCCCCCTCGTTCTTAGCTTTTTCAATGAATTCAGAGGTTGGCACGTCTCTGCCTAAGTCCACGACGCTGTACCCAGCAGCCGTCAGCATTACCTTAACTATGTTTTTTCCTATGTCATGGACATCCCCTTCAACCACACCGAGGATTATTTTTCCCTTTGCTTCTGTTTCCGACTTGGGGATATGTGGAGTTAAGATGTTTAACCCAGCGTACATAGCGTCGGATGACAAAAGCATGTCTGGCAGGAAATATTCTTTTGTTTCATACTTATCGCTGACTACCTTCATTCCCTCTGCTAGCCCATTTATGACCGCCTCGTATGGCTGAATGCCTTCGGCGAGAGCCTCTCTAGCTGCCTCTTCAGCCATCTTCGTGTCACCAATAACTACCGCCTCGGCAAGCCTTTTGAATATGCTCTCCTTTCTACTTTCGCTCATGTTTTTATCTTCCAAGTATGGTTGAAAGAATACGAATTATCTTTCAAAATTAAAAACTTTTCCATAAAGGTGGTGTTCCGAACTTTATAACGGCGTCCACGAACGCCTTCACGTGTTCGGTTGGTGTTTCTAGCCAAAAGTCGCATCCTGGAGCCACCATATCCACTCCGTCCTCTATATCTTTCTTAACAAACTCCCGGATCCTCTCGATGGGACCTAAATGTATTACTTCATAGGCCGGAATGTTGCCGATTATAGGGTATCCGGGCTTTATTTTGTCCACAACATTCCTAACTTCGTTCATCGGCGTTCTTTCGTCCACTGCTATAGCGTTTGCGCCACATTCCACCATCTTGTCGACGATCAGCAGTGCCGAACCGCATATGTTTAGAATGGTGGGCGACTTTAGACGTCTGATAATTTCCCTTAGATAGGGCTTAACAAATTCTTCAAAATGTTTCGGCGAAATGTTGTCGGTAGAAGCGCCCATCTCATGAAGGGTAATCACGTCAGCTCCTGCATCCTTGTATAAGCTCGCTATTTCAACATATAATTCAAGGGTGTCTTTGCAGAACTGATGAACTTTTTCCGGTGATGTCCTCAGCCACTTCAAGAAAGTGATACTGTCTACTAAATAGCTGCTGATGCTTGTGAACGGTGGGACAATATAAGCGTTCACCGGAACCTTGCCTCCAAATTCCTTCTTTAATGTTTTAATTGCCTCTATGACGACTGGAACCCTTCCAGTTCTTGAAACGTCCTTGGGGAATTTGAGGTCAGACAGATCTTTCACCTGGAATTCCCTAATCGACGGCCACTTTATTGTGTCTTCATGAAAGTCGATTATGGCACCGAGGACCTCCGCCTCGACAGTCATGCAAAATGGGACCGACACATTGTCGAGACCACATAATCTGTGAGCAGCAGACCCAAGTTTGGCCATTTTCACGGAATCTTTGTGCGCCGCCGGCCAGTAGGCATCATACGCCTCCATAAACCCAATTGTACTAACACTGACGGAGTTTACACAGGGAATCGTGTCAACAGTCTCTTTCTTCCCGCTCAAAACCGCCATGAACCTATCATAAGGCATCATTTTTAATCACGCAGACCATTAAGTATATGATCTTACTTAAGATGCTTTTCCTATTGGCAATGGATCTTTGTTAAGGATTTGATGCGCCCGCCTCACGCTCACCTTTTCAAACAATAGTTGAGGGTTAAGAGACAAAAACAAATACACGTAACATTACGCTTAGATAGACTGAGGTTCTCCGTGGGGGAGAAGTGAAGAGGTCCAAAAACTAGGGTATAGACGTCCTCCAACTCCTCCTTGAAGCCTCCAGAATCTCTGTAGACCTTACCCTCGATGCTGGTGCAGCAACCTTTAATTGTGGTGTGATGAGCCTCAGCGAGGCGGCCGACTGTAACATAGCCTCTGACTTCCCGACTCCTACATCTGCGACTTCAAGTTCGATTTCCCCAATTTTGCTCAGAAGCTCTAGGAGCTTAGGGCCAAATTTGATTATAGTCCTCTTCCTTTCCTTTTATCGTCCACAACCTTTCGCCTCATAAGTGCACGATCGGCTTTTCTTTATCGAAAAATCTTTTGTCTGGTTCCCTTATAATTTTGCGTCTAACAAAGATGGTTCGCTGTCCACTATTTTCCCTTAGCCCATGGTGGAGGTGTTCCAAACTCTGCGGTGGCTTGTACGAATGCCTTCACCTTTTCGATTGGCGTTTCTAGCCAGAAGTCGCATCCCGGAGCCACCATGTCGGTGCCTTCGTCGATGACTCTTTTGATAGCCGCCCTTATTCTCTCGATGGAACCTTCATGTATAACCGCGAAAGGATTGATGTTTCCACCTATCGGGTAACCTGGCTTCACCCGGTCAACATTTTCCCTCGTTAATTTCATGGACGTTCTTTCATCTATGGTGATAGCCTCAGCCCTACACTCTATCATTTTAGTAATGATTTCAATTTCACCGCTTACACATTGACCACAGATGTGGAGAATTCTCGGTGGCTTTGTGAGGCTAATCATTTTAGTGAGATATGGTTTAATGAACTCATCGAAATGTTTTGGTGAGATATTATCGAGTGAGGCCCCCTCCTCCCTGTAAGTGATTATGTCGGCGCCAGCCTCCTTAAAAGCATTTGCGATCTCGGCATAATAGAGGTAGGTTTCCTTGTAGAATTCGTGAATTTTCTCTGGGTAACTCCTCATGGATTTTAGGAACTCGGTGGGCTCAACTAAGTAGCTGCTAATGCTCGTAAATGGACAATTTATGTAGGCGATTATCGGGACTCTCCCCTCAAATTCTTTCTTCAGGGTTTTAATCGCCTTCGTAACGACGGGAACCCTCCCCGCCGTGGATACATCCTTGGGAAATTGGAGGTCAGAGACAACGTGAGCGACAAACCTCTTCACCGTGGGCCACTTTATCTTTTCCTCGAAAAAATTGTAGAGGGGCGCCGAAAATTTCTGCCTCAAAGGTCAATTCAAACGGTAATGTTACGTTATCCAAGCCTGCAAGTTTATGGAGCCCAGCAGCTAACCTAGCCATTTTTTCTGGGTCTCTATGGGCGTCTGGCCAGTAGGCATCAAAGGCCTTCATTGCATATACCGTGTAGGTGCAGACGGAGTTCATTGCTGGAAGCCGATCAATCTCACCTTTTCTCCCGCTTAAAATGGCCATCAATCTCTCGTATGGCGTCATTTTTCATCACACATTGATTGCCAGTATACTTCTTAATACGTTTATATAAGTTCAACTCAAGACAGCTGAAGCTTAAGCCTTGAATTTTAGTACGAACACCCTTCCTCAGGTCCGGTAAAACAACAGGAGCTACAAAGATTCCGCAATTAAGAATGGTAAACTTTTTTGTTTACGATTCTCATAAGAAATTGTTAAATATTATAGTGTCAAAGTATCTACGTATGTTAATAGGTAACAATATTAGCAAAAGTTTTGGGGGATTACATGCATTAAAAAATGTTGACTTCGAAGTTAAGAAAGGAGAAATACGAGGGTTGATCGGCCCAAATGGCGCGGGCAAAACAACTTTGTTTAACGTAATCTCCGGGATTTATCACTCAGATTCTGGTACCTTAAAATTTGATGGGGTGGATATCAGTCGTCTTCCGCCCCATAAAATATGTAAATTAGGGATAGGTAGAACTTTCCAAATAGTACAACCTTTTAACGAACTAACGGTTTTTAAGAACGTCATGATTGGCATCATGTTTGGGAGGGATAAGTCAGTTAGCAGAACAGAAGCCAATGAGAAGGCTATGAAAATTCTTGATTTCTTAGAATTAAGAGGCAAGAGAGATCATTTGGCTGGAAGTCTTATTTTTGCTGAAAAAAAGAGATTAGAATTAGCTAGGGCATTGGCGACTGATCCGAAGGTATTGTTATTGGATGAAATAGCTTCTGGGCTCAATCCTACGGAAACTTTGCAAGCTATGGAGCTAATTAAAAGGCTTCGCAGTGAGCGTGGAATCACCGTGTTTTGGGTTGAGCATGTTATGAAAGCAGTTATGGGTGTAGCTGATTGCGTAGTGGTTATTCACCATGGTGAAAAGATAGCTGAAGGAAAACCGAGCGATATCTCAAAGAATAAGAACGTCATTGAAGCTTACCTCGGGGAAAAGAAAATTCTATAGGGTGATAAGTATGCTGGAAGTAAGCGAAATTAACGTCTTCTATGAAGCAGCGCAAGCTTTATGGAGTGTGTCATTCAAAGTAAATGAAGGAGAACTAGTATCCTTCATAGGGGCAAATGGCGCTGGTAAAACAACGACATTAAACACTATTTCCGGTATATTGCATCCAAAATCTGGTAGCATCAATTTTTTCGATAAAAGAATTGATAATTTGTCTCCATTTGACATAGTTGAATTAGGAATAGTTCATGTTCCTGAAGGCAGACACCTTTTCCCATACATGACAGTAATGGAAAATTTGGAAGTTGGCGCCTTCATACGTAATGCAAGAAACAAGATGAAAGACAACTTAGAATATGTTTTACAATTATTTCCGATTCTGAAAGAAAGAAAGAGTCAACTGGCGTATACATTGAGTGGGGGAGAACAACAAATGTTAGCGATTGCAAGAGGACTAATGGAAGAGCCAAAGTTCTTAATGTTGGATGAACCCTCACTTGGATTAGCACCCAAACTGGTGAAATTAGTCTTTGAAACTATTATGAAGATAAATAAAGAAAGGAAAGTCACACTCTTATTGGTTGAACAAAACGTTCGCGACTCTTTAGAGATGGCTGACAGAGCGTATGTTCTAGAGGCAGGTAAAGTGGTGCTAGAAGGAAAAGGTAAGGATCTTCTGCGAAACAAACATATAAAGAAAGCTTACCTTGGTCTCTGATCAGATAGAACACTTTTGTTGGTCATGCCGTAGACCTATTGAATGAGGTTTTGGAGTAGGTCCTTCTGTACAGTTTGCCTAAACAGGTTTTCAACCTTCAATGATGGGACTAGGAAAGGTGCTGGACAAGAGCCATGGATCATCGAACTCTTCAACAGCACCGGGAAAACCGATCATCGGCAACATAACATCAATAGGGTTAATGTGCTTAACCGCAAAACTTAAGTTAAAAGGATGAAAATTTATAGAGGAAAGGAGAAATATAGATGAGCAAGGCAATCACAAAGATTCAAGCCGCTGCTATAATTGTCGTAGTCGTTGTTGCAGCAATAGCTGGAGTTTGGTGGTATTACACTCAACTGCCTAAGCCAGAGGTAAAACCAATAGTTATCGGAGGTTTGTTCGATTTTACTGGCCCCGTTGCTTACAGTGGTTGGCTGATGTATAAAGGCGCGCTGATGGCTGAGAAATACATAAATGATCGCGGAGGTGTCTTAGACAGACCGATCAAAATAATTGCTGAAGATGATATGAGCAAAGTTGAAGTAGCCGTAGCAGCCGCTGAGAAGCTTGTTACAGCAGACGGTGCTATTGCCTTAGTGGGCTTCTACAAAAGTTTCATAAGTAAAGCAGTTACAGAAGCTGTAACAGACAAGTATAAGATCGTCCAATTTACGTGTGGCTGGATCGATGATTTAACCGCGGTCCACAATAAATATGTGTTTAGAGCAGGACCATTTATTGGTGCACAAACAGAGCAATGGTCGGCATTCATTGAATACTTAGCGGAAAAGTCTGGGAGAACAAAGGTTGCTTTATACAGTGAGAACACAGACTATGGCATTGAGTTCCAAGATGCTATGGTCGATCTTCTGGAGGCAGGAGGAAAAGTTGAAATTGTGTCGGATACTCATCATGACTGGGCAGCTACGGACTTTACCGCAGATTTAATTTCTATTAAAGGAACTGGTGCTCAAATCTTTTGGACATCCACTGTTTCCGCAGCCGTTATGACGATGATCAAACAGGCGCATGATGTGGGGTTAAGTGCGCAGTCAATTATGACATCAGTAGCAGATGGTTTCTATTACACCGAGGAATACGCCAAGACGGTTGGCGAAGCTGGCGATCACCTGATAGTTACTAACTTCCACCAGAAAGGCCTGCACTATACTAGTGTGACTGCAGAAATGGATGAGCTCTATAGAGAAATGGGATATGGTGACGCTGTAGAGTTTTATATTTGTCTACAAGTATTCCAAGACGTCATTACTCTCTGTAAAGGGATAGAGGCAGCAGGTACCACTGATGCAGACCCACTCATAAAAGCCCTTGAAGGCTTAGAATACGAAGGAGCATGGGGCACATTGAAATTCAGCATGGAGCCGACAGGTCCATACTATCATCAATGGACGCCACCAATGTTATTCGTACAATATCAAGATCTTGTGCTCAAAGTGATCTATCCAGAAGAACTCGCAGAGGTTCCAACAATATTGCCGTAATGAGGTCTAAGCTATTATGGACCTCTCCACCTTTTTTATCGTATTTTTGGACGGCATTGTCCTCGGTACACTTTACGGATCAATAGGGCTAGGTTTATCCTTGGTTTATGGTTTAATGGGCATACTTAATTTCTCTCACGCTCAATTTTACGTCCTAGCAATTTATTTGGCTATCATGAGTTCGTGGTTTATCCCAATTCCATACTTTGCTTTTGTCGTTTCCCTAGCACTGCTCTCAATATTATCTTATACTGTGTATAAAGCTTTGATAGTGCCCATTTTCAGATATGGAGTAGACGCCGCAATGATGAACACTTTCGCGTTGTCATATTTTTTGGAAGTGACAATTCTTTTAATCTTTGGACCCTACTATCAGAAGGCTGTGGCGTTGTTTCCATTAGGAGTTTCAACAACTATCCCAGGGGGTGGTTCATACAGCGCGTATCGAATTTTTGCTTTTATAGTCGCAATTATAACATTGATAATCACTATGCTTTTCATAAGAAAGACCATGTTTGGTAAAGCATTAAGAGCTGTTATGCAGGATCCAAAAGCTTCTCTATTGATGGGTATCAATATTTATCGCACAACTCTATGGGGCTTTGTCCTATCAACAGCCTTAGCAGGAATCGCCGGCATGCTCCTTGCGCCAATGTATCTGGTCTACCCTGCCGCTGGGGCGCGAATAGGTCTCATAGCTTTCGTTGTTGCTGTAGTTGGGGGCATGGGTGAAATCGAAGGAGCGATCTTTGCTGGCATATTGATTGGCGTTGCAGAATCGTTGGGCTCGGTTTATGTATCCTCTGCGTACAGAGATGCTATTATATTTGCAGTACTGATAATCACCCTATTAGTTAGGCCAAGGGGCATAAAGGGTAGGAAGTAGATAGAAATCAGAATCAAAAAATTTGGTAAAAACATCCTATTTGTCCCGCCAACGTTCGTTTTACTACTTATACCTCTACTTCCTAATCCTTACCTCATAAGAATATTCATAAACATATACGTATGGAGCGTTCTAGCGTTAAGCTGGGACCTCATAGCAGGATACTATAGACTAGGGCAACTCTCCTTTGCCCATGCAGGCTTATTCGGTCTGGGAGCATACGTATCCGGTTTGCTCTCGGTTTACATGGGTATACATCCGATTCTCGGACTATTATTTGCTGCATTGAGCGCTGCAGCGTTCAGCCTTTTTATTGGCGTGATTAGCCTTAGATTCCCGGGCAGATTCAACATATATTATCTCATAATAACACTAGGCTTCTCTGAAATGCTTAGGTCAATATGGGTTAACGAGTGGAGTGTTACCGGTGGAACTGCGGGCTTAAGGGTCGAGCCTTTCTTACCTGTAACAGAAGCACCCATAATATATTGGAGCCTCAATTATTACTTGATTTTTGGGATACTATTAACTTTGATATTGTTTGTATATGGAACAATTGAACGTCGTTTTGGCTTCGCAATACGAGCAATTTATGAGAATGAAGTTACAGCAGCAACTTTAGGTATAAATGTAACTAGATACAAAATTCTGGCAACTGTTATCGCTGGAGTGTTCGCTGGTTTGGCTGGAGCTTTCTTCGGTCACTTCATCCAAGTGATCGCCCCAGATTTAGGAGGCAGACCCTACATGCTATCCATTTTCTTCATGGATTATGCTGGAGGCTCGGGCACTATTTTGGGTCCAGTATTAGGCGCTGCTGTATATGTGGGGCTTCTAGAATATCTCCGCATTCTAGGACCAATTTACCAAACTTTCGTTTTGACCCTAATATTCATTTTAATACTCAGATTTCTTCCAAGAGGCATAATAAGTTTATTCGAGTCACTATACAGCAGAATCTATACGTTTCTAGGCCGAAAACCTTTGTTAAAATAGTTTTTATTGACCATTCAGAAGCATGGGACACCGACTTCGTTAATTATCCTTGGAAAAGACCGTCTACTTATCCTTGAAACCCTAGGTGAGTGCGATAGATTTTAGATTGCTTTCACCACAGTAACGGTGCCCTTGTTCGCATCCACCTTAACGAAATCACCCGTGTGGATAATTTCAAACGGATCCTTTTCTAGCCTGTTCACTAGAGGAACCTTTGCTATCACCGCGCTGACAATAAGCACCGTTTCCACATCCACGACGATCATTGCTTTGGGAGCGACATTATTTGACGCCAGTTTAAAGAGACCATCGATCTGAACCACAGAACTGGCCTTTCCAGACGGAAAGACAAGTACTTTGTTTGCAAGACTCTTTCCCTCAAGTTCATGCCCCCTTTCCCTAATTATGCTCGTTTTGGGATGTGTAAGATAGAAGCATACAGGCTCCCTAGTAACTAGAGCCTCGCCCTCTCCATAGCCGCCCACAATTTTATGGCATCTCAAAACGATTTCCAAACTTTTCACCCCCATTTCCCCTTAATAGCGGCTTCAACGCAGTCTGATAGCCTTGCCACAATTGCCTCTTTAAACCTTCTATAGTAGGCGCATTTAGGTGAGTCTGTGATACCGACCCCGTTTCGGTAGACGTACCAACAAGGTTCGTCTATGCATGTGTCTGCTACAACGTGTCCACCAGCCTTCTCTATGATGCCCAAGTAGCCCAACCTTTCAGCTAGAAGCTTAACGGTTGCTGTCGTGCAAACCCAAAAAGCCACATCGTCACGTATCCTCTTCCCTTTTAAGAGTCTTGCAACGTCTCCCACCTGTTTGAGCGTGTAATGTGGGCATCCAAGCATGACGAGGTCTATTTTTCCACTTGTCGTTTGAAGATCTTCGTGAACTTGCTTAAGCTCGTAATCTGTTACGGTGATTTTATCCTCCGGGGCTTCGCCCTGAAAAGCCTCTTCAATTGTTGAGGCCTCAACGGTGAATCCGGGCATATGGAACATGGGCATGGCACCAGACGTGTTTGACATAGAACAAAGGTTTATAAGTTCCTCTGTCGTGGGTTGCCTCGATACGCCAGTAAATACCGGGATTCCATAACCAATCTGGTTACCAACATAGTATCCCAAGAGAGAATAGTCAAACTCATCCTTCAAAGAGGTTTCCATCTTCACCAAAAATGTGCCTTTTCGGTTTTCTCTAAAGTGTAACCCGTATTCAGGAGTCTTACCAACAACCCCTGCTGCTAATGCGCTTTGAGCTGCTTCTCGATTTGTTCTCGCACCGATCAAAGAGTTTACATATGGTGTGGCGCTGGATTCAGAGAAAGCAACAGTTTCATTAAACAGTGGAATATTTTCTGCTAGGTATGGTATGCAACTCCAGCTCAGTATAGCGCCTATTCGCCTATAGCCTTCCTTTACTCTCCGAGCTACCTCAGCTTGATCCTTTGGGATTTCTTCAAATATGCTATGGAAATACTCGATGTCATAGACTGGATTTGTGCTGTTAGGCACTCTACATGAGGCACCTACATTAGCCAAAAGCTCGACGAAGTACATGTCTCCCTCTTGACCGCTTGAAGCCGCATGTGCACGACTTATAGGGAGCATCCTTTCAGCGTCGTATGCGTCTCCAATTGCCACGAGCAATTCCATGGCCTTTTGCATTCCCTCTCCGAATTCTCCATTAAGTATTTGGTCTTCCTCTCTAGTTAGATGCATCTCAATTCATCCTTCTTATTTTGAATGTTCGTCAGGCGTATAAAAATCTAATGTTGGCAAACGTTTTGTGGATGTCCTTCCAGAAACTTGACGACATTATCCACGCAGATATCAGTACATCTCTTTACCGCTTCGACTGTATGGAACCCAGAGTGAGGGGAAAGTATTGTGTTATCAAGCTTGAACAATGGGTTATCTTTTGGCGGGGGCTCTTCTTCAAGAACATCTAATCCAGCATAGGATAGTTTGTCTGATTTTAAAGCGTTGATCAAAGCACTTTCGTCTATTACTTTGCCTTGAGCTGTGTTGATTATAACAGCGCCGTTTTTCATAGCATCGATTTCCTTTTTTCCTATTAGTCCCTCCGTTTCTGATGTTAAGGTGACATGCAAAGTTACGATATCGCTTTCTTTCAACAATGTCTGGAGGTCAACGTACTTCATCCCGATTTCCTCCGCTTTCTTCAGATTAGGATATTTGTCGAAAGCCAAAATTTGCATCTTAAAAGCTTTGGCTATCTCAGCAACTCGACTCCCGATCAAGCCTGCGCCAATTATGCCAAGAGTTTTTCCAGCTAGTTCAATGCCTCTAAATGGGCTCCAGTCGTAACCACCTTTCCTAACATGCTTATCAGCTAACAGCAATTTTCTGATAGATGCTAACAACAAAGCGAAAACGTGTTCAGCAACAGCTTCAGTAGCATAGCCAGGAACATGTGTAACTACGATCCCCCTTTCCGCTGCTGCCTTGAGATCTACATAGTGACAGGTGGTAGCCCATATAGAAACCATATTAAGTCTCTCAGTGGAATCAATAATATCCCTAGTGATGTTGCTCCAACCAACTATTACAATATCAGCTTCCCTCATTCTTTCCTTTAATTCGTCAGGAGTTTCAGGTAAATCCTTGAAAATCTCTAGGTCGCCAATCGATTGTAATTTTTTGATATGTTCTTCTTCTAAGTAAACGGAATCTACAACAACTATCTTCATTTTCATCTTTTAACTTTAAAAGCGTTTAACCAATTAAGTTTTACCGTCTGAAGTTTAAACCATGCTACGGTACGTATAAACCTGAATTCTAGGCGGTCATGAGCTGCAATTCATGAGGAGAAATTAATGAAGCACATATCGGAAAGAAATTCGGCGCGCGATTTATAGGTAAAAAATATATAAGATGTCACTTTGAAATAGATACGCAGTAAAATATAAACGGGTGTGAGGAAACTTGGTGGTTAAGGAGAAGGTTAAGAAAAAAAGAGAGCGAGCGACGGTTCTGGAGGTCACTAAGAAACTCGGTCGCCCTCTTGACAAACTTATTGAAGAAGGCTACTATAACCCCGAGACGAAAGTAGTCAGGGCTATCAAGGGGCGCAAGCTTCACTGTGCAGACTGGCAGATTGAAGGCATACTCAGAATGCTATTTAATGTTCTTGATCCCGACGTTGGCAAAGATCCAAAAAATCTTATCATTTATGGTGGAATGGGGAAAGCAGCACGAAACTGGGAATGCTTTAAAACAATAGTGGATACATTATTAAATCTAAAACCAAACGAGACCTTAGTCATTCAGAGTGGGAAACCGGTTGCTGTATTTAAGACGCATAAATCGGCTCCAAGAATGGTAATATGCAATTCCATGCTTGTCGGAAAATGGGCTAATTGGGAGCACTTCTGGGAACTTGAGAAAAAGGGACTAATAATGTATGGTCAATACACCGCAGGATCATGGAACTTTATCGGTATTCAGGGAATTCTTCAAGGAACTTATGAAACCTTCGCATGTATCTCTGATAAACATTTTGGAGGGAATCTGAAAGGCAAATTTGCCCTTACTGCGGGTATGGGCGCAATGGGTGGTGCGCAACCGCTTGCCATCAAAATGAATGATGGAGTAGGTCTCATAGTCGAAGTTGATGAAGAAATTATCAGAAAGAGAATTGAGGGCGGTTGGCTTGACACATGGACAGATGATTTAGACAGGGCAATTGAGATGGTCCTTAATGCAAAAGAAGAGAGAAAGGCAATAAGTATAGGATTGTTAGGAAACGCAGCGGACGTGCTTCCAGAACTCTTACGACGAAATATTATACCAGATATAGTGACGGATCAGACTCCCGCTCATGATCCTTTAAGCTATATTCCATCTGGGTTAACTGTTAAAGAAGCTGCGGAACTGAGAGAGAGAGACCCTGAGAAGTATGTAAAGATGGCTGTTGAGTCGATGAGAAAACATGTTGAAGCTATCGTCGGCTTTGTTAAACGAGGGGCAATCGCATTCGAGTACGGCAATAATATAAGGAAAAATGCCTACGATGCAGGTTTAAAAGAGGCCTTCATTTACCCAGGGTTCATTCAAGCCTACATCCGAACTATGTTCGAGGAGGGAAGAGGGCCCTTCCGATGGACAAGTTTACGTGGAGACCCAAAAGACATAGCTAAAATAGATAACATCATCATTGAAGAGTTTGGATATAACAAGAGACTCGTACGCTGGATTGAAAATGCTACAAAGTATGTAAGGTTCCAAGGCCTTCCAGCAAGGGTTTGCTGGCTTGGATACGGAGAAAGAGCCTGGTTTGGTAAGATCGTGAACGACATGGTTGCTGCTGGTGAGGTGGGCCCTATATGGGTTGGCAGAGACCACCTAGACACAGGAGGAGTAGCCTCACCATATAGAGAAACCGAGGGCATGAAAGATGGCAGCGATGCCGTTGGAGACTGGCCCATCCTAAACGCCCTATTGAACGCTTCAGCGGGCGCCACATGGGTGGCGGTACACCAAGGAGGCGGACAGGGTATGGGATACAGTATATCCGCTGGGTTTGGAATGGTTTTAGACGGCACCAAAGAAGCTGAGGAAAAAGCAGTCCGACTCTTTACCGTCGACCCAGGTATAGGAGTCGTCAGACATGCTGACGCTGGTTACGAAACTTCAAGAAAGATTGTTAAGGAAAAGAAAATCAAGGCGCCTATGATAGAGTGAATGTAAATGTAGGCGTGCATAATACGTGAATAATTTCGAGGATAAAATATTTACTGGTGATTTGAAATGGGTGTCGAAATCTCGCCTGAGATGGTTGCTTGGAAAGAGATTGATTGGAAAAAGTTGACCGAGCTGAATGTAAGTAAGCTCCAGAGATTGATGAAGAAGAGAGAAGTGGATACCTTAATTGTTCAGAGCCTCGATAACTTTCAATATATCACTGGCTACCGTGTTCCAGCCAACATAAATTTAATATATTACTTGCACAGACAAGGAGCAATACTACCCGTAGACGCCGATCAGCCAATAATGCTTGCTGGTGCTGCGGATATTTTCGATGTAAAGCATTTCCACTGGATTAAAGACGCACGACCAACGCCGATCCAGGCCGGCTTGTGGCCGAAAATCATCAAAAAGGCGTTAGATGACCATAAAATAACCGGTGGAACCATCGCGCTTGATTATACTATGCAATATGTACTTGCAGAAAAACTTCAAAAGGAACTGAAAGGAAACTACAAGTTTGTCGATGGATCAGAGATTCTTGAAACCGCTAGGGCAGTGAAGAATGAGGAGGAAATAAAAGTACACCGTAGAGCTGTCGCCCTAGCTGAAGTTCAGATGAGGGCGGCAATAGATGCTGTGAGAGAAGGTGTAAGGGAAATAGATGTCGCTGTCAAAGCAGAATATGCCCTAAGAATGGCTGATCCAGATGCCTTTCCTGCATGGTCCCTGTTTGTAATGTCCGGAGATAGAGCAGCTTACTTAGAGAGGTATGCCTCTAACAAGATAATACGTAGAGGCGAAATAGTTCTCATAGATGGAGGATGCCATTACAATGGTTATTACGCAGAGTTTTCACGTCACGTCATGGTCGGTGAACCCACCAATGAACAAAAGAAATTGTATAGAGTAGCTTGGGAAGCTGAACAAAAGGCTGTAGAAGCCGTGAGGCCTGAAGTGAAAGCCTCAGAAATAGATAAAATAGCCAGGGAAATAATTGAAGATGCAGGTTATGGGAAATACCAGCATCCTCATATCACTGGCCATGGACATGGTTTAGAGATTCATGAAGCTCCCCTTATTGGTGATCCAGGTCAAGTTAAGGAATACATTTTAGAACCAGGGATGATAGTTGCAATAGAACCAGGAATATTTAAGCCCGGCGTCGGAGGTGTTAGGGAAGAGGACATCCTTTTAGTGACAGAGACAGGGCATGAAGTGTTAACCAAAATGGGATATGAGGAAAAACTTCTCAGTTGATGTTACGAGTTTTCCTTATTCTTTATTTCTTTTAAGCATGGGCTTCTAGACATCAATATACTCTTTCCTTTCCCAATCAGTGACCAAAGTGCAGTATTCTAACCATTCACTCCTCTTTATGGCTAAGTACTTTTCAAAGGTTTGATCACCTAGAACTCTTCGAATCAAAGGATCTTTCTCCATCTCATCCAAAGCCTCCCCAAGCGAGGCTGGCAACCTGTCTATCCCCCTCTTTCTTCTCTCTTCGACAGACATGTGGTAAACACTCTCCTCGATGGGGTCAGGCGGTGTGAGTTTTTTCTTAATACCATCTATACCCGCCTCGATGATACACGCAAAAGCCAGGTAAGGATTGCATGAGGCGTCGACTGGTCTGTACTCAAATCTGATTTTCTCAGGTGATGCGGCGGGAATTCTGATCAGTGCGGACCTATTATATATGCCCCATGAGAGATAAACAGGTGCCTCAAAACGAGGCACCGGGACTAATCGCTTATACGAGTTTATGGTAGGTGTATTAATGGCTGCTAAGGCCTTAGCGTGCGCTAATAGCCCTCCGATGAAATATAGCGCATTCTTAGAGAGACCATACTCTGAGTTGGTATCCCAAAAGAGATTCTCACCAGTTTTGGTGTTCACTAAGTTTATATGCGTGTGCATTCCAGTCCCAACTCTTTCAGCGTATGGTTTAGGCATAAATGTTACAACTAATCCCCTTGATTGAGCGATGGCTTTTACGGCCCTTTTATAGAAAACAATAGTATCTGCTGCTTTTAATGCAGGGGCAGCTTGAAAGTTTATCTCTCCTTTAGAGTGCGGAACCTCATGATGTATCTTGTCAGGCATAATTCCCATTTGCTCGAGCACCGACGCCATCTCTTTCTTAGGCGCATAAGCCATATCTGATGAAGGGGGTGACATATACCCACCTTCGTCCACTATCATGAGTTTATCATCAATTTTTTTAAGATAGTACCATTCCATTTCAGGTCCAAAAATAGCTTCAATATCTTCTCCAATTTCTTTTTTCATGTTATCGATAGTTCTTTTCAGAATGAATCTGGGGTAATTTTGGAGAGGTTTACCATCGGGTCCGTAGACATCGCATATTACCCCGGCTGTCTTTTCGTCCTCCCATGGAAAAGTTGTAAATGTAGATATATCCGCTCTTAAAAATGCGTCGCTACGCTCTATCACTAACCCTAACCCGCCTGAGGATCCATCGAACCCTGTACCCAAACCATTTTCAAGGTGGCTCTTCAGTTTATCACTAAGCACTACCATTGAACGAGTTCGTCCAAACAAATCTACATATATTAGATTGACGAATTTTATTTCTTCTTTTTCAATTGTCTCAAGAAAGTTTGTTTTATCCAAGTTTCTGCCCTCCTTATTTTATTGTAAAGACTATTTTATTAGCCACTCACATGTTTTATACTTGTCGAGAACCTTCTCATTTAATTCTACGCCCAGCCCAGGTTTATCTGGGAGAATTAGTAAATCTTTCTTCCACTCAAGCCCTTGTGCAGGATCCTCTACTAGAAACTCTGAGGGTGTCCACTGATCTATATACTTGACGTTTTCATGTGCCATCGCAAAGTGACCTTCGGCTGCGCACAAAATGCTTGTCTCTATGGTGCATCCTACCATACATTTCATGTTTGCAGATTGTGCTATTGTTGCTATTTTCTGAGCGTTATACAAGCCACCGCTTTTGATCAGCTTAATGTTGAGCATATGAGCAGCCTTCATTTGGATTATCTGCATAGCATCAAATGGTGACCAAACAGATTCATCAGCCATTACAGATAATCTAACAGACCTCGTTACCTCAGCTAAGCCCATCAAGTCCTCCCAATAGACTGGCTGTTCAGCAATTTGAAGGTCAAAATTCTCCATCCTTCGCAATACTCTTATTGCCGTTGGGACATCCCAACCCTGATTAGCATCTGCAATGAGATTTATTTCAGGTCCGATTGCTTCTCTGGCAACCCTAACTCTTTCGATATCCTCCAGAGGGTCTGTACCAACTTTTATTTTGATCGAATGAGTAAATCCTTCCTTGATCCTCCTTTTCAGGATCTCCGAGACCAGTTTTGGCTCGTGAATGTCACATGTCCCGTTGATGTGTAAACTATCCTTTGTTCTACCACCCAATAGGTCGTAGACAGGAGCTCCAAAGTGTTTACCAATGAGATCATACAACGCTAAGTCGATGGCACATTTTGCACTGGTGTTTAATTCCGTTGCCCTATCCATTTTCTTATGAATCATCTGGATATTGAGAGGGTCCTCGCCTATCAAAACTGGACCAATATACTTTTCTATAGTTAGAAATGCGGACTCAAGGTTCTCTCCAGTTATATGAGGCCGTGGAGCCCCCTCGCCAATACCAATTAATCCATTGTTAGTAAAAATCTGTACTATTATATGCTTCGCTACGTCTTGCTGTGCCCTAGAAGTCTTAACTGTCTTCTTCATAGGGACTTCCAAAGACGCGACTTTAATTTCGGTTATCTTCATTTCGCTTTCACCTCACTAGATCATAGAGGTATATACATTCCTTCCCAAGTTTCCCGCCATAATTTCCCGCTGTGATTTTCTTTACTCCTCTCACGGATATGGCCTTCTCCATTCCTGCTTTCATAGCTTTTTTCGCACATTCTAGAGTTAGTCCATTTATAATTATTTCGTACACACAATGCACACCATCCGGTATCTTACTATCCCTAACTTTGTCAGAGATACACGCACAGTAAGGATCGTTCGTTGTTGCGACAGCATCTTTGTAGAGATTTCCTCCGACCTTGGTTCCTGAAGCCGCTATTCTTCCAGTTACGTAAGGGACCTCCATGATAGCTTCCAGCGCCATTTCCGCTGCCAGCAATGCCGATCCTTGAGAATCACCCATAATCAAAAAGTTTCCTCCAGCAATACCTTCTGTTACCCCGAATCTCTTTTCTACATAGAGAAAACCGTCCATACGAGGTATCTTATACATCTTCCTACCGAAAACGTCTATGACTTCTTCATAACCGTCGCCAAACAATTGAACAGGCGTGTGTTCCATTTCCACAAAGTCTTCAGTCTTCTCTGGAGGCAGTGCATCAAACACCGCGGTTGTTGGAATAGGAAATACACCCTTCCGAATACGGGTTACAAGCCAATGATCCAACTCCTTCCTTTTTCGATCTCCAACTTGCAATATGTATCCAGGCCTTTTATCAGGAGCCTCAGTTTCGTTTGCAGGACGTTCAATAGAGGCCTCAGAAGGAGGAAGAGTTGCTGATCTACCGAGACCTTTCGCTTCCAGCGCAGATTCTAACGCCCATCTTCTTGTTACTGCGGTAATTAGAATTCTTGCCATATTCATCAAGAAAAGTTCAGCGAAGGTATCCTCAACTTCAACTTCATCTATTTTCATAAATTTACATCCATCTTTGTTGGGACAGGAATATTAAAAGGTTAAAGCTAATATAACTTTCGTGTAATTGTGTCATGTAAAACTTCGCAAAACGGTGAGGGAAAATGTTGTTGGAGGGTTCTGATAGAGTCAGTTTAATAAAGCCCTCGGCCATTCGAAGGATGCTTGAGCTATCAGCGAGAATGGAAAACGTTGTTCATTTGGAGCAGGGTGAACCGAACTTCATAACACCGAAGCACATTTTAAAGGCAGCTGTAGATGCTATGGAAAGAGGTTTCACCCATTATACAGAAACGAACGGAACATTAGAACTACGCCAAGCTATAGCTGAAAGACTTGGAAGGGAGAATGGCATCGATGTGGATCCGCAAACAGAAGTGACGGTGACCTCTGGCTCTCAGGAGGCCATGTTTCTCGCTGCGCTAGGGTTCTTGAACTCGGGCGACGAAGCTTTAGTTCTGGAGCCATATTATCCAGCTTATTTTGAAGATACCTTATTAGCTGAAGCCGTGCCTATCACGGTTCCCCTCAATGAGGAAGAGGGTTATGCGATAGAGCTGGATATCCTGGAGAGGAAAATAACAACCAAGACAAAGATGATTTGGATGTGCAACCCGTCTAATCCTACAGGGCACGTGTTCTCTAAGGAGGACCTTGAAATCATAGCCGAAGTGGCACAAAGGCATAACCTCATAGTTTTCGTTGACGAAATATATGAGAAACTTGTTTATGACAACGCAAGACATATCAGTATTGGCTCTTTGCCCGGCATGGAGGACAGAACAATAACAGTAAACGGTTTCTCAAAGGCATACGCGATGACCGGGTGGAGAATCGGCTACGTGACGGCTGAAAAGAGGCTGTCAGCTACACTACGTACAATACATTATTACGCAACCTTGTGTCCACACGCAATTTCACAAAAGGCAGCTCTTGCAGCGTTAACAGGCCCACAAGAATGCGTTCAAGAAATGGTTGCAGAATACAATAGAAGAAGAGAACTGGTAATCAATGAACTTAATAAAATAGAGTCTTTATCCTACATAGCACCGAAAGGAGCATTCTACGTTTTTCCAAATTTTTCAAGTTTCAATCGATCGGATGAAGCGTTAGCATTGCATCTCTTAGAGAAAGCTAGGGTAGTAACGGTGCCCGGCTCAGGTTTTGGAAAAGCAGGCGAGGGACATTTAAGAATATCCTATTCCGCCAATTATGATCAGGTTGAGGAGGGAATGAATCGAATAAGAGTGTGTCTTGAGTCCAAAATATAGACTCTAGTAAGATACGTTGTTGAGTTATTGAAAGATTCGTTAATCTCTTAAACGCTACCTGCTTTCGTATGCAATTTGGTATGTGTTATATACTGCTTTGGCAGCTTCTTCTAATCTCTTTCTGTCTTCTTGGGTAAGCGCGTGCTCAATTGTGGGTCCAATACTCATTCCAAGCTTTAAAGGAATACTAATATGTACCTTTTCAGGTATTTCAGGTTTCTTATAGGGTGTTCCTACCGAAAGTAAACTGTGTGTATTGAGTGCAATGGCTCTTGCAATGTCTCTGAAAGCTATGGCAGGGCCATACATCGTGCCACCAAGCCTCTCAAGTATGGCCTCAGTGTTTTTAAATACCGCACTAACAATTTTATTTTCACTAACATTCAAGTTTCTTTTCTTCAAATGTTCGTCAAAACATTCGCCCTTTATCTTGACAGTTGACCACAAGAAAACAGCATTCTCCCCATGCTCACCAGCTACGTATCCCTCCACGTTATTTACAGGAACTTGGAGTTGCTTAGCAACTTCAGCCCTAAACCTGATGGTGTCAAGATGACACCCACTACTTATTACATAGCTTGCCTTACTCATTTTTTGGAATAAGGTTGCCATGGCGTCCACGGGATTTGTCACGATAACATATCTTGCACCGGGGTTTCGAGGTACAACTGCATCGGCTAGGTTTCCAATAATTTTCGCATTCGCCCTTACTAGATCGCGTCTACTCATTCCTGGCGCCGCAGGTTTGCCCGCCGTGACGACCACGATATCTGCATTGGAAAATTCGTCAACATTCTCGAAAGCATTGACCTCAAGGGGGATGTGCATACCCGCTCTGGCGTGGCGTATTTCCTCCGCAACAGCCCAAGCGAGTTTTGGGGCAATGTCTACCAATGTTAACTCATCGATGTATGGCTCATGTGCCAAGGCGAAGGCCGTCACTTGGCCAACTCTACCTACACCTATCATGGCAATATGCAATATCAACCCTCACGTGGGCATGCAATATTTTTTAAATTCCCTTTATTACAGTAACGATTCCTTTGTCCGCATTTACCTTAACGAGATCTCCAGTGCGAATGATTTCAAATGGACCCTTTTCTAATCTATCGACCAGAGGAACCTTCGCTATCACCTCTCCAAACTCTCCATTAAGTGTTCGCTCTTCCTCTTCGGTTAAGTACAATTTCAAATTACCTTGCACGTATATTAACAAACGAAGATTTTAAGTTATATATTTCAAAACTAAGGGTCGATTGTCGTATCGCTTAAGGTCAGAGGTCTCTTACGGCCCTTTAAGATCTCCGGTTGTCCTTCAGGCTAAACGGTCCTATGGTTGTAAGCCATAGCGCGATGCTACTAACCCTGCAGCCGGATGAGACTTCAGTCATTCAGGGTGGGAAACCAGTTGTTGTGTTTAAGACGACCCGATTTGTCCCTATGGCGAGCGCGACCCGGGGGGTTGGTGGCATCCTTGGTGCTATAGGCTTTGAAGGCTGTGGGGTCAATGGCCTCGGCTCTGTCCTTAGAGGTACATAAAGCCATAACATGTTCGTCATGGTTTGGCTTTAGCTATATACCTTGCCTTCTTAGAGGTGGGAGGCTTGAACCCTGTAGCGAAGAAGCGCCACCTGCAAAGTGCAAGCGATAATGTCGCCTCTCAGCCTGCGCTTCGGCTGTCCAAATTACGCTTTCTCTTTAATAACCTTACAGAAAAGGCTGGATTCGTCCACTTCAATGATAGATGCATTCAATCCAAATTCATCAAATAACTCAATGAATTGGCTACCGCTGACAGTAATGGCCCTAAAACCGTCTTTACATACTATGGTTCCATCGCGTGTTTTTTCTTCATCTATTTCTCCCAGAAGACCGACCTGAGATTGCTTTCTAAACCAATCAAGACGAGCCTCCCATATCTTGTGGGAGTAGCTAGAAAAGAGGATAATCCCATTGTTTTTCGTTACCCTTATAGATTCTGCAACAAGAAGCTTCTTGTCCACTCCAAATGCAGAAATACCGTTTTGAATACAAAATACAACATCAAAAGTACATGGGCGAAATGCCATGTTGGATGCATCCATTTGAATTATGGTATAGTTTTTGCGAGGTTTCATGTATGATTTTGCAAGTTTTAAACTTTCCCTTGAAATATCATTGCCCACTATCTTTGAAACGAAGGGTGATACTTCTTTCATAACTCTACCATAACCACATCCAAGTTCCAGAACCGCATCTGTATCATGAAAATTAGAAATGACGAATTGGATTTCCGCATCAAGGTACTGTTTGACCCTTGGAGTAGCTATTTCATAACATCTAAGGAGTTTATTAGCGGAAAGCTTCTCTGCGTAATAAGTACCATTGTGCATGGAACAATTAAAGAAAAATCAAGATTTAAACTTGTTTCGTGTGCCTGGCCTTCCAAAACAGTTTCCACTAAAAACTTTCCCTTATTTGCGCCTGCGCACTCGTACGTTACTTTTTTCCTTAGCGTAGTGATCATCCTTATTAACTCAATACCGCTTTCTATACCCAAGAATATTCAGCGTAACATGACACGATGATCTAGGTTGTTTAGAATCTTAACGCGCGCTGACGGGACCCTTACCACCAGTGAAACCGATTAAGATAGAATTCTTCGCACCGCTTACAAGCAACATAAGTGTTATCAAAGGAACTTCTAATACAGCATCGATCCACTGTTCTTTTAAGAAGCTCTGTTAGATCAAGTATTGCAGGTTTCTTTTGGTTCGATAGATTGCATCACGTATATCAGTCTTGCGGAAAATCCACTAGCCAAGAAGGTGTGGTGTGTTAGGAAACTGCTCGATTACGCCAGTTCTTGTAAGACCCTTAGCCGCTTCACTATGTTGGGGTGTGTGGAAAAGAGCTCCGCTATTCGATCCAGCGTGGTCACTTCTCTTTTAAGAACTTCCTCCACGAGCCTTTGGTCGGTCATGGGGACCCTCGCTTGGGCTATGGCCATCGTATCTGCCTCTGCGTGGTCTGGGTCTGCTATGAAGAGGGCCTTGAGGGAGCTAAAGCCGCCCGCATCCCGATGGATTCTCTTCATCCTTCCGGTTGAGTATTGTATCTTGGCTAGGGCTTCAGAGAGTTTGCGGGGTCCCTCTTCGATGGTTGCGGCGCTGTGGCGGTCAGCATAGTATTCGCGTAGTCGGCTGAGGTAAAGGGTGAACATGGTGAGAACCAAGTATAGGAGCATGCTGGCGGCGCCTATGATGGCAGCCCCACTGCTCTTCTCCTCTCTACCTCTATAGTAGGAGGACAGAAGCATGGAGTAGCCAATGTAATAGAATAGCGCGGGTAGGATAGAGACGAACATCATCACTTGGACATCTCTATGCTTCAGGTGGCCCAGCTCATGGCCTATTACGGCTTCGGCTTCCTCGACTTCTAGGGTTTTCAGGAGCTCGGTTGTGACAGCTACTCTGCTTCCAGCGATGGGTGAGCTGTAGGCGAAGGCGTTGGGTACGGGGATGTGGGCTATCATGACTCTGGGCATTTTGATGCCGCTTTTTCTGCTTAGGTTCTCCACCATTCCGTAAAGTTCTGGGTTTTCTGTTCTCGAAGCTTCTTTTACACGGTACATGGCGTTGATGATATAGGGGGCTATCAGCCATTGAGCTAGGTTAAAGAGCACGATGATGAAGGGTAGGGTCAAGAAGCTGATGCCGGTCAGGCTTAGGATAGCGGCGAAGAAGAGGGTGGATATTCCGATGATGACAGCTAGAGTTCCTAGCATGGAGGCTTGAAGCTTCCACAGGCTCATGTGTTAACTACCTCAGAAGTTTGAGCGTAACGAGAGCTTATATTCTTTACTCTTGGCGTGTTTATGAAGAAATTTTGGTAATTCGTAGAGGGGGTATATGCTGAGGATAGTCTAGCCTAGGGTTTTAATATGATCCAAATACCTTTCCTCTAGCGACCTTCACCATTTTCCGTTATTAGACCTTCTTCGGCAAAACAGCTATAACTGTGACAATAACTATTCCGATGCCTATGATCATAGCATATAGGGTGGGGTCCCAGAGGCCTAGGAAGGCTTCAGTGGAGGAGTTGGTTAGGGAGATCCTTCTTGATATTATTGTGCCAGCACAGGAGACCTCAACCTTGTAACGATCTTCGGGGAGTTGGGTAAACGTTACCTTTCCAGCCGTTCCCGTCATTGCCTCGACAACCGGACCCTCGCCCATTCGGTAGACGGTGACCCTAGCCCCTGGAACTCCCATGTCGAGCACGTTCTTCACCTCAACCGTCAAATCGTAGACGCTGCAAGAGATGGTGTGCGTGTAACCCGATGTCACGTTTATCGGTTCGCTGCTCACCTTGATGTCTTGCCAGTAGACGGTGACGGAGTAGGTTCCATACGGTATCTTACTTAAGTAAATGTTGCCGCCACCATCTGTATACAGCGTGAGAACGGTTCCGTTAGTATCCTCAAGGACAACTTCTGCATTTTCTAGCGCTTTGCCAGCAGCGTCCTCCACCCTAAATGTTACGCTGTGAGCCATTGAAACGACTGTAAAAGCGCAAACGTCACTGTCTTCTCCTAGATGGTCCACGTCTCCAGACCAGCTTGCCCTAACGTAGTACGTGCCAGTCGACGGGGGAGTCCACAAATAGGAGTAGTGTCCATCGGAATCTGTCTCAACTATGGTTAGAACATTCCATGAGGATCCGTCTGAGCTAAGATAGATGGTGACGTTTTGATTTGGGTGAGTGGGTGAAATCGATCCGTTGATTAAGACGCTGTTTTCGATGGTCACTGTTGTGGACGAGAGCGTTAGGGAGATGGAGGAAGAAAGCAAGGCGCCATAACTCGACGAAACCATTTCAGGTGACGACTCCTCATATTTCTCAAGCGTGATAACCTTCACTGAGGCATGTTTCAGGCTGTCTGGGCACTCGCCCAGCCTCCATCCGTTTTCCCAATCGCCTCCGGTGCATTCAGCCACGTAATACCGCTTTTCGTCATAATTGCGGTAGTAAAGTGCAAACCTGGCGTCTTGCGGTTCATGCGATAAATTGACGCCAACATTCATGTGGCTTTTTGCCTCATAATACAACAACACAACGTCTAACCCACCAGCCTTCATCACCGACGCTGCTATGAAGGAAAGAAGGTCGCAATCGCCCTCGTTTTCAACAATGGTTTCCACAGGATACTTTTGAGGCACGCTCTCCTCGTATGGGATTTGATGAACAATCATTAAAACGCCGTTAGCAAAGTCTTCATCGTCGCTGTAGATGCTCCGAAGACTGTCGGCTATTGGAAGGAGCGAGTTGGGGGTCACAAATTTTGCGAGATCAGTGTATGAATAAATTTCATGGTCTTTACTTTGATAATAGTTGTATAGTGAGGAAGTCACCGAAACCGTTAGCCGATAACGAGTAGAGCCCTCAGGATGATCAAGCAGCTCATATGTGTAATTGTAGTTAAGCGCGAAACAACAACTGGATAAGAACAAGACAGCTAAGAAAAACGCCAACACTGACATCGCCATCAATCGGCTCAATCTAAACATGTTATCCCACCCTGATCACGAGCACGCTCTATCCAAACAGAGCAAGGAAGGGTCCAACACTTAATTTTTCCCTAATCGTCGATATATGATATATTATTGTTTACGATATATCCCTTTCTGCTGGTTTCAGGCGTTTTATCTGGTGTGGAAACTCGGGACGAGCATCAGAAGCCAAATCGTTACCGCAAGCACAACTATGTAGACACCGATGAAAGCCAGCTTCCTTCTCCACCCGTAATTCGGCAGGAGCTTTGGAACTCTCCCGTATGTTGAGGGTAGGAAGGGTATCATGTATGGTACTCTCCGCTTGTAACTCAGATAGGACTCTCCAAACTCCCTCTCGAGTGTAGCCTCCTCACTGTCTGCGAGAAAGACGTACACGAAGACCACCAGAGTCCAAGCAATGACATCTCCTATGCGAATTCCGTAGCTGTTCAACATCAGGAGCCCAAAGGACATGATCGCTATTCCAACGTGTTGTGGATGTCTAACGTATCGGTATAACCCTGTTGTGACAAGCCCTGTTTTTCGAGCCTTCGCCCTCACAATCTGTACCAAGCCTATGACCAGAATGACAACCCCCACCCCAATCACAATGGGAGCCAGCTGGTTGACCCAGTCAGTGTCGGAGATGTAGCTCGTAATGAAGTACCATTGCAGGAAGGAGGACTCAGCGATTGGATCCCACCACCAGTATAAGAGATGATACAGCCAGGGAGAGACGACCAACAAAGGCCAGATCATGGGCTCTATTATCCCCGCTACGACTGGAAGGTATATCACTATGCTCGAACTCACAGCCCCTATCCATCTCCCCTTGAAAACACTCTTCAAGTCCATCGCCTTTATCTCCTTATCATAAAGAAGAAAGAGTATTTTATTATGCTATGCATTAGAACGGTTTATCTCCTTTTTAGAACAAAAGAGGAGTATGAAGCAAGGCAAACCAAGCTTGGGGTCAAGTCTTGGGGTCCAATAGGAAAAGGGTTAAGGAAAGCTTTTAAGGAGGTTTAGAAGTTTAGAGCTATGGTGGTGAACTTGAGGAAGGTGAGTTTGTACATCGATGAGGAGACGTGGCGCAAGTTTAAGGAGGAGGTTTTCAGGAGGCATGGGACCCTCAAGAAGCTGAGTGGTGAGGTTGAGGCTCTGGTGGGAACGGTTCTTGTTGAGGGTGCTTTAGCGACTACCTTCAAAGACTTGGGAATCAACGTGAGAGGCACAATTTCTTCAAAGGAGGTGGAGCAAGACAGACCCCTCTTAAAGGGACCGCCATCAGAACAGCTGGTGAGGGGGATGAGGGGGAAACGAGTTGCTGAAAGTGTACCTTGACAGCAGCGCCATCGTTAAAAGATACATTACCGAGCCAGGTAGCTTGGCAGTGGATGAAGTCTTCCATAGAGCTGAGGCTGGGGAGGCCATCGCCACTTTTTCTCTCTGGAATATCGGTGAAGTGTTGGGTGTCTTAGATGAACGACGTAAACGGAAATGGTTAAACGAAGATGAATTCACCACAGCTTTGAAGAAGTTTGCTGACGAACTTATCAAACTTTTACGTTTAAGGTCCATCGAAATTGTTCTTACCCTCACTCCTTCACTCACCGAAACCTGGAGCCTAATTCTTGATTATCACATTTACGAAGCCGATGCCCTACAGCTCTCGGCGTGCAGCAACAGCCGAAGCGACGCCTTCTTAAGTGGAGACAAGGGGCTGGTAAACATTTCTCGAAAAGTCGGGCTAAAAGCTTTTGCCGTTTCCACGGAAGAAAAAGAGGCAAAACAATTTTTGAAAAACGCTAAAAGAATGAGCCATCTAAGGAGTTAATGCCTCTTACAATCACCGTAGCTGCGGACATTGGAAAATTTTTTCATGAGTTCCTGAAGTTTCTCTTTTACGATTCCCACCAGTTTTTCGGTGACCAAGCCCTCGGCTACTGCGTCGTAAAGTTTCTCCTCATCCAGCACCTTGACTATGTCGTCTGGCCAAATGCAAACATCCACTTCCAAGTCCACGTAACGAATCCCATAGGGATACAACTCTATCGGCGTGTTCAGGTTGATGTACGTTCCCTTGTGTTGGCCATCTCTGGAGAAATACTGGGTTTTGAAGTGCCACTCACCTATCTTAACCTCAGTGACGGCATAGTCACCGGGCTCTTTACGGGTTTCGAGGCCGTCGTAAAGACCCTGCCCTCTGAAAACTCGGCGAAATCGAATCAAGGACTTTTCGTGGTCGTAGGCTTCGATTAAGGCGTTTCCCAGGTGGAAAACTTTTCCATTCAGCTTTGCATGCGTTATCTCTATGGTAGAACCCTCGATAGGATACTCTGCCTTAATGGTCTCCTCAAAAAGGTATTTCACCTCCTCACGGGGACAGCCCTTCTCCAGCAACTTCTCCGCCATGTCCAGGGCTGATGAAACTTCGTTTCCACAAGCCTTGTAATAGTGATGACCATCCAGGGTTGGAGCCACGGAACCTCGAACCTCATCCAGTTTCTTCTTAGACGAGGCCGGGAACTCCACCTCCATAAAGTAGTTTCCCTCCCTCAGGTTGGCGGGAGCCTCCACCTGCTCAGCCTTTTCCCTAAGGGCTTCTCCCTCCTTCGCAAGATCGGCTATCTCGTTCTTCAGTATGTCTGGGGGCTGATCCGCAGAGGCAGTGCGCCAGAGGATGCCCCAGTCTTGGGGAGCTAACTCCTCTCCCAGCTGGTGAAGGCGGGATCGCGTCTGGCTGTCTCGAATCTTTCGGCTGATCTTAACCTGACGACTCGGTATTAAAACTGCGTACTTCCCAGGAATCCTTATCCTCGTGGTTAAGATGGGCTCCTTGGTCCAGGTTCGCACTGTATCAATCTGAACAACCACCTGCCTTATGTTAGGGTCTAAAACCTCCCCTTCAGCGATTCTTCCTATCGCCGGTCCAATGTCAACTAAAATTGAGTGGGTTACGGGGTCCATCCCCTTTACCAGTCCCTTGTAGGTTCCATCAACGCTGACCGCCCCCTTCCTGATAATGACGTCGTCGAGGCAAGACTGGAGAATGGATTTGAAGGCGTCAATGACCTCGACGCTTCCGAAAGCCCGAACCCCTTGACGATCACGCCGATCATCAATATCGAGGTCAGGCGACTCGTCTCGTTCCTCTAATCCAAATCTTTGCTTTATAGTGACTGATGGTTGAACCATGTTGAAGCCGTGATCGAGAAGAAGCTTCGTCAACGCGGTTGAATAGACGCCTCGAACCCGAGCCTTGGCCAAGGGGAGCCCTCCATTAGGACGCTTCTTTCTCGATTCGATAGAGATTTCCCACCCTCGTGACACGAAACTTCGCGCCCAGAATCTCTTGAGCCAACCATATGTTGGTGTCTAGATGCTCCGTCATGGCTCGGGTTAGGTAAACCGAGTTGCCGTCAGCCAGCGCCACGTAGGGCACCAGCATGTCAGCTAGGTGCACATCCACCGTGGCCTGAGCCTCCACCTCCCTCAAGAAGTTTTCGGCAGCCTCACGACCCACCACCTCACTAGGCTTGCGAAGTTCGCCGATGGCGTCCCCTCCCAGAAGGGCGCCAGTGTTGCTTTCTGCCCACAACACTAGGGAGCTGCCCTTCTGAAGGGGGTTCGACCTATCATTCACCACTTGAATCCTTGCCTCATAACCCTGAGCCCCAAGATACTCGTTAGCCGCCTTCGCTTGACGCTCCGCAACCCTTCGGTCCTCTAGGAAGGTGCACACCGAGATGCCCTCCAACTCCTCTATGGCTCCAAACTCCTTCAGCCGCAAGGGGCCAAGCCTCTCGCACGGCTGAACCTCCAAGAAGACCTCGCCCATGCCCTTTGGATAGTAGCCATATTTCTGGACAGTCAGTGAAGCCTTTAGGCCCATCCGCTCAAGCATGGGAAGGAGCACATACTTCAGATAGTTTATGGTGGGCGCATTACGAACATCGGTGCCTCCCTTAACCACATAAAGGGGTACGGCGTGCTTCGCGAAGGCGCAGAGGGGAAGAACAGTCAGCAACAACATAGGAATGCTTCCTGCGGTGCCAATCTCGGCACGTATCTCGCCGCCAGCGATTTCGCTAGGCTTGAACCAAAGCTCACGAGAACCCAGCGTCGCACCCTTGATCTCTGCGTTGCAAAGCTTCCCAGCCGTGAGCACCGCCTCAAGATGTTGAGGACGCAAACCGGGCTGAGTCCGTTTTTGACGAATGTTGTAGATGTGCAATGCCTCGCCGAGGATGCCGGCTAAAGAAACGGACAAACGCAGAATCGTTCCGCTGCCGCTCTTTTGGCTACCGTCAATTTTTAGCACTTTTGAACCTCTAAATTGGTCATTCTTGATTTACTCGGATGCCTTTTTATATGAACAACACTTTTAGGATAAAACAAATGAGGGGCATATAAATAATTATGTGTGGAGGAAGAGTTCATGAGTGAAAAGAAACCGAGCATAGAAGAATTATCGGAGCGGATTGACCAGCTCCTCAACGTCCTCAACATCATCTCCAGAGACCTCACAGAGATATCGAAGGCTCTAAGAGGGGTTAGCATTCCAGCCACCGTGCCCACGGAGAGGGCTCGAACAATCGAAGACGCTCGAACCCTGTTTCCCGGGGAATTGGAGAACATGCTCACATTTGAAGAAGTGGGAGAATACATTATAATTAAGCCTCGTCAATACCTGGGATCAGAAAACTTTGCGAAAATCGCTTCCATCGTCCGTGGAGATGGCGGAGAATACATCAGTGCGGGGAAAGAGTCGCATTTTCGGCTTCCAAGGAAATAAGGTAAAATAACGCATGGACGTAGGGCGCTTGCCCTCAATGCCTAGACATCACAAGCGAACAATAGATGGACTATTCAAGAAGATCCCCTGCTAGTTTTTCTAGTTCCTTCTTATTGTGGGGCAGCCTGATTTTGAAGGGGGTGATAGAGATACACTTTTCCTTCTTAATGGCGTGCACATCTGTTCCGGGCTCGTCCTCAGGGTAAATGGACAAGGTCCAATCCCCGATTCTGTACTCCCCTCCTCGCTTTATGTGGATGTCGCCATACCCCCTATACGACAAACTGGTGATCTCGACCCTCTTGGAATCAGCTTTCTCCGGCACATTCAATGAAATAATGTCCACATCTGGAGGCATCCCCTTTTTCAGCACGTACTCTACAA